>ERZ869909.193-NODE-193-length-90368-cov-9.150303_pt1 | contig 90368 bp, 77 predicted proteins | sample MGYA00520892_ERZ869909 | MGnify/ENA primary metagenome ERZ869909 (study PRJEB32215, sample SAMEA104723947) | bioreactor metagenome | biome: bioreactor; feature: anaerobic bioreactor; material: water | place: China | collected 2015-03-12 ... | reverse complement strand
GTCCGGTAGTTCAGTTGGTTAGAATACATGCCTGTCACGCATGGGGTCGCGGGTTCGAGTCCCGTCCGGACCGCTTTAAAAAGGGTTGATTGTTGTTACAGTCAACCCTTTTTTACTATTTGGCATCTTAGTCCTGTTTTTAAAAACATACCCAAAACCACCTCACGCTCTTTTTCTGACATCAATACCGAGATACCCAAACTCTTTCCGTATTATTCCCTCGGCCAATTAAGGAAGCTTCTTTACAAAACGTGAATTCCATTTTCTCCCTTTTTTTCCTATTTTTGCTGCAACCAAAACCAGCTTTCTCATAAACAATCAGCAACCATGAGCACTTCTGCCCGCAATAGTTTTTTTCAATGGCTTATCTTAGGCCTCTTTGTTTTTATTTTTCTGGGTGGTGATGCATGGGCCCAATCCCGCTTGTATCATGCAGTAGCCAGCGACAATATATCAAGAACCAAACGGTTTCTTACCCGTAAAGACAATCCCAATGGTGATGGCAATCCCCAGTATATTCCGATGATTGCAGCTGCAGAAGCCAACTTTTATCGCCAGGTGGTGATATTGGTGCAACATGGGGCGGATGTAAACATTCAGAATCATATCGGTTTCACCCCCCTGATGGAGGCTACTATCCAGCGCAACCACCGCATTATGAATTACCTGATGAACAATGGGGCCAACCTGGAGATCCGCGCTAACAATGGTGCCACTGCCCTTATGGTAGCAGTTAATGCGAGCAATACCCGGGGTGCGCGCATGTTGCTCGAAAAGGGCGCCAACCCCAACATTATCGACAATGCCGGTTTTACACCACTGATGAAAGCCATGGAAATCGGCGATAATATTGAACTGGTGCGCACCCTGGTAGAATTCAGAGCCAACATGGAGGCCCTTGACCCCAACGGAAACCCTGTGTTAATGGTTTACCCCTATCGCAACAGGATTGCCGCACACCGCGAACTCATCAACCTGGGTGCTGATGTAAACATCCGCAATCGTGAAGGCCAAACACCTCTCATCAAAGCTGTGCTGGAAGGCAACCTGGAGATGACACGTTTCCTGGTAGAAAAAGGGGCCGACAGGCATATGAAAGACAACTCCGGTGCTTCGGCTACCGATTATGCCATTACCCAGTTCGAGATAAGACAGTATTTCGAATCCCTCAGAAACTAAAACCTGCGATCTTACGCCTTATCTCCTTGCCTTAAAAACCCACCGGTGGTTATCCCAGAAGATACCATCAGGATTGGGCTCAAAACCTTTACCATCGAACCAGAATAACACATCCGGTGCAGAGGAAGGTGTTTTTGCAGCATGTTCTGCTGCCAGATGCACATGCAGGCCTGGCTTATAAAATTCGGCCAGTCCACCCGATTCGCAGACTACCGGAACCCCCGGAGGAATAAGTTTAAGAGCCTCTTTAATGGCTTTCCCCAACTGAGACCTCTGGCAGGTAATAAAATATACCCTTTCGGCTCCTGCTGCCAGGTAACGAGAGCTGTCTTTGGTAGTATCGATTTGAGTTTCCTCGTAAATCATAAAACCCTCCCCCCACGCTATAGCAGGCAAAGCAGGGCCAGGATCGTGTAAATGCGGACTGACCTTCAGTACATAAACCGCGTTGCTGAGACACAATCGTTCAACGATCAGGCAACCCAGTGTGGTTTTTCCGGTGTTCTGTCCGCCACCCGACAACAATAAAAAACATGGCAACGATTTCATAGTATATTTTTGGGTTAATCGCAATCCGGGGCGATGTTCAAAAATAAGCGTTTCCACGTTTTTTTTACACTCCATTATGAGTATATTTGCTTTAATTGCAAGACGAAAACTTAGGCATCACAACATTTTTAGTTCATTGATCATTAACACTGATATTTTTATTTTAAAAGATTAAGCCTTATGAAGATAAGAGAGATCTGGGAACGATTAGCCCTGGGCACAAAGTTTGTTGTTATCCTTACCACCCTTGTGGCAGTATTGGTAAGCATATTGGGTGTGGTGGTTTTTTACAGTCGCAAGAACACCCAGACCCGTAATACTTTCGAACGAATGGAGGCACACGTGGAGGATCTTTACAACATGCTCGACCTCAACGAGAAGGCCAAACAGGAAAACATCCGAACGGCTCTGCCCCTTGCCATTGCAGCCTTTGAGAATGCTGGAGAACTATCCGTCGACAGCTTTCCGGTTTACCTTGACATTACCAACCAGGTTACCGCCCAAAGCCGCAACATTGAACTCTACCCTCTGGCTATCAACAATATTCCATTATGGAACAACTACACACTGGTAGATGGAATTTTTAGCGAAGCCCACCTTACTGCTACCATTTTTCAAAGAATCGATGGAGGCTACCTGCGCATTTCCACCAATGTACGCAACCAGGCAGGTGAGCGTGCCACCGGCACTTACATCCCCGACACCTCTCCCGTGGCCCAGAGCCTCAACCGGGGAGAAACCTATATGGGAAGGGCATGGGTTGTAGACGATTATTACCTGACAGCTTACCAGCCCTTTTACCTTGACGGACAAATAGTAGGCTCCTTCTACATTGGCATTCCTGAGAAAGACCTTGGCTATCTTGCAGAACGCTTTCACCAGATTCGATATTTCGATAATGGCTTCCCCCTACTCCTCGACAACCAGGGCAACCTGTTGGTTCACCCCACCCAACAGGGGCAAAACATTGCAGGATCTGATCTGTTTGCCCGCATACAACAAACCCGCCATGGCAATCTGCGTTACAAATGGCCCGAGACGGAAACAGATGCACAGTATCGCAGACTGTTCTTACGCTACTTCGAACCCTATGAGATTTATGTGGCCGCCACTGTAAGCGAAGAGGATTATCTCTGGAAAACACTTTCCGGAGTGAGGTATCTTGTGCTTTTTGCAATACTATTTTCGGTATTGGCTTTGTACATTGTGGTGAAAATACTTATGAGACGGATCACCCAACCCATCTCTTTGATCTCTGATGTACTTGAAAAGCTTGCATTGGGCCAACAGATTGAAACCATTAAAACTACACGTAAGGATGAGGTGGGAAAAATCGTGGCATCGCTCAACAAACTCATTCATGGGCTAAAATCTACAGCATTGTTTGCCAACGAGATCGAGAAGAAAAATTTCTCTTACGAATTCACCCCACTTAGCAAAGAGGATGTGCTGGGTAACGCCCTGCTTGACATGCGACAAAGCCTTAGCAGTGCTGCCACAGAGGATCAGAAACGAAAGATCGAAGATCAGAAACGCAACTGGGCCACAGAAGGGCTCGCCAAGTTCAGTGAAATTCTCAGGCAAAACAATGATAAGCTGGATGTACTTTCCTTTCAGATCATCAAAAACCTGGTAAAATACCTCAATGCCAATCAGGGAGGCATTTTCATTCTCAATGACGACAATCTCTCTGATCCATTCCTGGAACTCACAGCCTGCTATGCCTTCGACCGCCAAAAGTTCCTCACAAAAGCTATTAAGCCCGGCGAGGGACTTACTGGCACCTGCTTTCTGGAGAAACAAACCATATACCTGCGACAGGTACCCCAGGATTACATAAACATTACCAGCGGTTTGGGCGAAGCCAACCCCAGCTCCTTGCTTATTGTACCCTTGAAACTTAATGATGAGATTTATGGCGTACTGGAGCTTGCATCTTTTGAAGAATTTGAACCCCACCAGATCGAATTCGTGGAGAAGATATCAGAAAGCATTGCCTCCACTCTCTCCGGGGTAAAAATAAATATGCGTACCGCTCAACTGCTGGAACAATCGCAGCAACAGGCCGAGGAAATGAAAGCCCAGGAAGAGGAGATGCGCCAGAACATGGAAGAAATGCAAGCTACCCAGGAGGAGATGGCCCGCAAGGAGGCTGAACTCTCAGGCCTGTTGAAGTCAATCAACGATTCCTACCTTTTTGCGGAGTTTAGCCCCGACAGCACCCTGCTCACAGTAAACCAGAACTTCCTCAACCTGTTCGGAATGAAACAGGAAGATATGATCGGACATAAACATGGCGAATTCGACACCCTTTCGGAGAACCCCACAGAGTATGCCGCTTTCTGGGAAGACCTGAGAAGGGGCAAAATCATCAAGAAAGACTCTGAAACCCAATTCCCCGACCGAACCATCTGGTTGTCGGAAACCTATTCTCCCGTAATGGACAAATCGGGATTCGTTAAAAAAATCATTCTGCTGGCTCGCGATATAACAGAAGCAAAATTGCAGCAACAGGAAATTCTGCAACAAGCCGAGGAGATGAAATCGCAACAGGAAGAATTAAAGCAGAATATGGAAGAGATGCACAGCCAGGAGGAGGAGCTCAGGCAAACCATGGCTTCCATGGAGCAAAGCCAGAAGGAGGTGGAGCAAATGAAGGAAGAAATGAATGCACTGGTAAACAATATGCCCGGCATAGTATATCAATGCCTCAACGATGCAGACTTCACCATGGATTATATTAGTGCCTATTGCGAAAAAATTACCGGATTTACCCCCGACAACTTCCTCCTCGACAAATCGGTGGTATATGCCGACTTGATCCATCCCGATGATCTTGACAAGGTAAACAAAGCCATCGATGAGGGCATAAAGAAAAACAAAAAGTTTTATGTGGAATACCGCCTGAGAGACAAAAACGGAAATTACCACAATGTGGGAGAGCACGGATCATTCCTTGTAGACAAAGATGGAAACATACATCATTTGCAAGGTCTTGTATTTGAGCTGGAAGAAACCCAATCTCAGAAAAAGTAACAGAACAACTAACAAAGCTTAAAAGTACATCACGGTGTGAGCCAAACGCCTATTGTTTGGCTCATTTTTTATACTTTTGCAAAAAAATTACAACACCCCTTTTTTCTTGTCTGTTCCAAACCCACAAATAAATATCCTGTTGAAAACAAACACCTTACAAGCCGCCTCAAAAAGATCACCACTTCAGAAAGAAATTGAAAAGCGCAGAACCTTTGCTATTATCAGCCACCCCGATGCCGGAAAAACTACTCTGACAGAGAAGCTGCTGCTTTTCGGCGGGGCAATCCAAACTGCCGGAGCGGTAAAATCCAACAAGATCAAACAGGGTGCGACCTCCGACTTCATGGAGATTGAGCGCCAGAGAGGTATTTCTGTGGCCACCTCTGTTATGGGATTTGAGTACAAAGGCATTAAGATCAACCTGCTCGACACCCCCGGGCACCAGGATTTTGCCGAAGACACCTACCGGACTCTCACCGCTGTAGACAGCGTTATTCTGGTAATAGATGTTGCCAAAGGGGTAGAGGCCCAAACCGAAAAGCTCATGCAGGTTTGCCGCATGCGCAACACCCCGGTAATTATCTTTATCAACAAGCTCGACCGCGACGGGCAAAACCCTTTCGATATCCTGGATGAAGTAGAACAAAAGCTGTCCATCAGGGTGCGCCCCCTTACATGGCCCATTGGCATGGGTAAAGATTTCAGAGGAGTATACCATTTGCTCAACAACCAGATCTTCTTTTTTAAACCCAACAAGCAAAAGCTGGAGGACGATATTACCGAAATCAACTCTATCGACGATCCTGCGCTCAACACCCTTATCGATGGACATGCCAGCCTGCTCAGAGAAGAAGCAGAGCTTATTGAGGGAGTTTACGAACCCTTTGACATGGAGGCTTACCGCAAAGGCGAGATTGCCCCGGTGTTTTTTGGCAGTGCACTGAACAACTTCGGAGTAATGGAACTTCTGGACACCTTTATCCGCATTGCCCCGGTGCCTGCTCCTCGACAGACTGATGTAAGAGAGGTGGCACCCGAAGAGGAGCCTTTCAGCGGCTTTGTTTTTAAGATCCATGCCAACCTCGATCCGCGCCACCGCGACCGGATTGCATTTTTGAGGGTTTGCTCAGGAAAGTTTGAACGCAACAAAAACTACCTGCATGTTAAGCTGGGGAAATCATTCAAATTCAGCAACCCCACCAGCTTTATGGCCAATGATAAATCGGTGATAGATGAGGCCTACCCCGGAGATATTGTGGGCTTATACGACACCGGCAACTTCCGAATCGGCGATACCCTTACCGATGGCGAAAAAATAGTTTTCAAAGGAATCCCAACCTTCTCACCCGAGATTTTCAAAGAGCTGATCAACACCGATCCCATGAAATCCAAACAACTGGAAAAAGGCATCAAGCAGCTTACCGATGAAGGGGTGGCTCAATTGTTTACTCAGCAACCGGGCAACAGAAGGATCATTGGCACCGTTGGCGAACTGCAGTTTGAAGTGATCCAGTTTCGTCTGTTGCACGAATATGGAGCTTCCTGCCGTTTCGACTACCTCAATTTCTACAAAGCCGTTTGGATCACCACTCATAATGCCAGGCAGTTGCAGGAGTTTACGGAGCAAAAGTATCGCAACATGGTTGCCGACAAGTATGGCAATCCTGTTTTCCTTGCCGAGTCGGAGTGGCTGCTCAGGCGCGCTATGGAGAACTTCCCTGACCTGAAATTTCACTTTTCGTGGGAAGTAGTATAATAGTCGCAACTATCTGCGAAATATTTTACTTCAAAACTGTTTTGCCTACCCGGCAACTCGCTCCTCCAGCGATTTAAAACCCTCTCCAAGAATTTCGGAGGCTTCAATAACAGTAAGGAAAGCTTTGGGGTCGATCTGGCTGATATATTCAGTCAGGATGGCCAATTCGCGGCGACTCACATTCACAAAAATAATCTTCTTGTCGGAATTGTTGTACATCCCTTTTCCTTCGATAAAAGTACCTCCACGACGCAGATCAAAAAGGATCTTTTCGCGGATCTCCTCGTACTTGTCTGAGATAATGAAAATAGTTTTTTCATAGCTCATCCCTTCCATGGTGATATCGATAACCTTTCCGGTTACGAAAATCACAATCCACGAATACAATGGGATTTTCCAGTCGCCAAAGGCTACCAAACCCAAAAGAACAATGATTGAGTCGATAATGATGAGCAACTGCCCCAGCGGCATCCGGGTATATTTGGCTGCTATCATGGCCATAATGGCAGATCCTCCGGTGGAAGCCTTGGATTTGAAAATCAGCCCCAGCCCGAATCCTATCAGAACCCCTCCAAAAATGGAGCTCAACAGGGCATCATCTTCCACAAGGGCCATATCTCCTGCAAAATAGGCCAATCCATCAATAAAAACGGAAGCAAGAACAAAGGCTACCACCGTTTTTACCCCAAACCTGGGCCCCAGTATCTTAACCCCAAGAATAGTAAGAGGAATATTGAATGCAAGACCCGTTAATCCAACCGGGATTCCCAACACGTGATACAAAACAATACCAATCCCAAAAACCCCTCCCGGAACGAGTTTGTAGGGGGTTACGAAAAACACGAAACCTGCGGCAAGAATAAATGCTCCCACCAATATCAGGCTGTAGGAATAAAACCATTTACGCGAGAAAAGTTTTTCAGTATTTTGATAGGCCATGGGCAATACACATTAAAAGATTTAACATTTGTTTTGATTCGGCAAAGTTAAAGAGATTTTTTCAGTATTAATACGCTTCGAAATGAAAGCATTATTGTTACTTTTGCGTCTTTGAAATCCCCAAAGGCAAAGCAAAAATGGACATGCAAAATTTCAGCAGGATAGATACTGCGCTTGTAAGCCTGTATCATAAAAAACCCGCAGAAGAACTAATTCTGAAACTGCATCAGCTAGGTGTTAAGCTGATCTCAACAGGTGGCACTCTTGACTACATCAGAGAGCTGGGTATTGAGGCAACTCCGGTAGACACCCTCACCGACTATCCGGCAGTGTTTGGTGGAAGAGTAAAAACCCTGCATCCCAAAATCTTTGGAGGCATTCTGTACCGGCGCAACCTGCCCTCCGACATGCAGGAGGTAGCACAATACAACATCCCTTCTATTGACCTTGTTATTGTAGACCTCTACCCTTTTGAAGATACTGTAAGCAGCGGAGCTTCGCAAGAAGAGATCATTGAAAAGATCGACATCGGGGGCATATCTTTGATCCGTGCAGCCGCCAAAAATTTTGCTCATACCTGGATCATTCCATCAGCCTCGTTCTACAAGCCAGCCCTGGATATACTCAAAGAACAGGGAGCAGCCACCACAGAGCAACAACGCAAAGAGTTTGCTGCCGCTGCATTTGATGTTTCATCGCATTACGACAGTGCCATTTTTTCTTACATGAGCCAGGCAGAACCCCGCTCTTTTAAGCAAAGCATACCTGAAGTCAGGCAGCTGCGCTACGGCGAAAACCCGCATCAGCAAGGCTTTTTTTATGGCAACCTCGACCAGGTGTTTACCCAGCTTCATGGCAAGGAGATCTCCTACAACAACCTGCTGGATATAGATGGGGCCATACACCTTATTCTGGAATTCGACGAACCTACCTTTGCCATCATCAAACACACCAATGCATGTGGGGTAGCATCGCGCCACACCATTGAAGAAGCCTACCTGGCAGCCCTGGCTTCTGACCCCGTTTCGGCATTCGGAGGCATTTTAATTGCCAACCGTAACATTGACGCCAAAACTGCGTATCACATTAATGAATTGTTCTTTGAAGTAATTCTTGCCCCCGGCTACGAAGAAGAAGCACTGGAAATTCTGAAGCAGAAAAAGAACCGGATCATTCTAAAAACTCTTGATCTGCCTAAGGCTCAACAGCAGTTTCGTTCGGCGCTTAATGGAGTGCTGGCCCAAACTGCCAACCAGGCACAAACCCCTTCCAACAGCTGGACTTTTGCCACCCAACAACAGCCCACCGAACAGCAAAGCCAGGACCTGGTTTTTGCCAACAAACTGGTGAAGCACACCAAGTCGAATGCCATCGTGCTTGCTAAAAACAAGCAGTTGCTGGGCTCAGGCACCGGACAAACCTCAAGGGTTGATGCTCTCAGACAAGCCATAGCCAAAGCACACGAGTTTGGACACTCTCTGCAGGATGCTGTGCTGGCTTCTGATGCATTTTTCCCATTTGCTGATTGTGTGGAGATTGCCCATGAGCAAAAGATCAATGCGGTAATACAACCCGGGGGATCGGTCAGAGACAAAGACTCTGTCGATTTTTGTGATGCACATCAAATGACAATGGTATTTACCGGAATTCGTCACTTCAAACATTAACCGATAACTTATAAATGATTATACAATGGGCCTTTTTTCCTTTTTAACCAAAGAAATCGCAATTGACCTGGGTACGGCCAATACCATCATCATTCACAACGATAAGGTTGTAGTGGAGGAGCCCTCCATTGTGGCCATCGAAAGATCGAGCAACAAAGTGATTGCTGTGGGTCGAAAAGCCATGATGATGCATGGAAAAACCCATGAAAACATCAAGACCCTTCGTCCGTTGCGCGATGGTGTTATTGCTGACTTTCAGGCGGCAGAAGCCATGATCCGCGAAATGATCAAGATGACCGATACCAAGAAACCCTTCTTCCCTCCTTCTTTGAAGATGGTCATTTGTATTCCTTCAGGGATTACTGAGGTGGAGGAACGTGCCGTTCGCGACTCATGCGAGCAGGCCGGAGCCAAAGAGGTAAGGCTTATTCATGAACCTATGGCCGCTGCCATTGGTATTGGCATAGATGTGCTGGAGCCCACAGGAAACATTGTGGTTGACATCGGAGGGGGTACCAGCGAAATTGCTGTAATTGCCCTGGGAGGAATTGTTTGCAACAAATCCATACGCATTGCCGGCGACGACTTCAACAACGACATCGAAGAGTACATGCGCAAGCAGCACAATATTCTTATCGGTGAACGCACAGCCGAACGTATCAAAATCGATGTGGGTGCTGCCACCACAGAGCTTGACAACCCACCCGCAGATGTTGCAGTGCATGGCCGCGATATGATGACAGGCATCCCCAAGGAGATCATTGTAAGCTATACCGAAATAGCCCAATGCCTGGACAAGTCCATTACCAAAATCGAAGCGGCGGTGCTCAATGCCCTGGAGATGACCCCTCCCGAACTGGCTGCCGACATCTACCGTACCGGTATTTATATGGCGGGCGGTGGATCGCTGCTCAGAGGCCTCGACAAACGAATCTCCCACAAAACCAAACTACCTGTGCATGTGGCAGAAGATCCGCTCAGAGCAGTAGCAAGAGGTACAGGCATTGCTCTCAAAAACTTCGATAAATTCCCGTTCCTGATCAAATAAACCCAAATGATAAAACATTGAGGTTGGCAACGACAGAGCACCCAATCTGCCCAGCCAACCTCAACCCTTTTGTTACACTGGAGGTAAACCTGCAATTATGCGCAACCTGTTTTCGTTTATCCTTAGGCATTACTTCTTCTTCCTGTTTGTTGTGCTGCAGGTGGTAGCTTTTATGCTTATTGCGCAAAACAATACCTACCACCGCTCCTTCTTTATCAACTCTACCAATATCCTGGCCGGAAACGTATTCCAGGTCCGTACCAATGTAACGGATTACTTCAATCTCCGACGAATCAACGAACAACTGGTGGCAGAAAACAATCAACTGTGGGCAGCAACCCAGCAGTCTTTTCTGCAAACCGATCAGAACATCTTCACTTTCCGCGACACCCTTTACCAGCGCCAATTCAGCTACATCAATGCCAGGGTGATCAACAACAGTGTAAGAGGCCGCAACAACTACCTCACCCTCAACAAAGGAAGGATGCATGGCATCAGACCCGACATGGGAGTTATTACAAATGATGGAGTAATTGGTATTGTAAAAGAGGTTTCGGCCAATTTCAGCAGTGTGATCTCTTTGTTGCATTCCGATATACAAATCAGTGCAAGGGTGGAAAGAAACGGCCACATCGGCACCATACTTTGGGAGGGCTATGATTACCTCCAGACTACTATGCTTTACATCCCCCCTCATGTTGAGCTTTTCAAAGGAGACACCATTAAGACCAGCGGGTTTTCACAGATATTTCCCGAAGGGATATTGATTGGCACCATCTCCGATTTTGAAATCAGAAGAGGAGACAATTTTTACACTATTAAGGTAGACCTCAGTCGCGACTTCAACAACCTGGGATATGTAAATGTGGTAAGAAACTTATTCAGAGAAGAGGTAACCCAACTGGAAACCTCTGCCCGCAATCAGCCCAGATAAGCAGAACACTATGGATTTCGCAGCACTTAAACATATCGGCAGATTTCTAATCATTACAGCCATTCAGGTAGTGATACTGAACCAGATTCATTTCAGCGGATACATCACACCTTATTTCTACCCCATCTTCATTTTGCTGCTGCCTTTCGATACCAGGGGCTACGTGCTTTTGCTTGCAGCTTTTTTCAGCGGACTTGCTGTAGACATGTTCTCAAATTCATTGGGCATGCATGCTTCTGCTACACTGCTCATGGCATTTCTCAGACCTTCAGTAATACGGTTGATCACTATCAAAAGCGATTTTGAACCCGGCACCGAACCTCGGGTAAGCGAGATGGGCACAGGATGGGTACTGATCTATTCTGCCATACTCATCAGCATACATCATTTGGCACTGTTTTTCATTGAGGTGTTTCGGTTTCAGGAGCTCGGAGACATCGCAGTAAGATCTCTATTGAGTGCTGCATTCTCATTGGTATTGATCATGCTTACACATTTGCTGATGGGCAACCCCAAAAAGAGCAGTGCTTTCAGATAAAAACCCATACGGTTGCTGTAAGGGTTGCAATCCTTAAAAATTCTTGGCTTACGGGTTAAAAATTCTTAAATCAAAAAGCCTCACAATCAGATGATTTATCTTTGCACATGCATGAAATTCACACCTCGATACATGAATAAGCTCCAGATCATCATCCTGTTTTTTGTAGTTCTTTTCCTGGGGGTAGCCTGCCAGGAACAAAACCATACCCGCGATGGCGACCTGGTAATTTCAGGCAAACTCACCAACGGTGCTTCTGCTGCATTGTTCCTGGAGGAGCTAACGCCCAACGACATCATTCCGGTCGACAGCATTTATGCCGATGCCGACGGAAACTTTAAACACGTTTTTTTTCTTGAGGATGCCGGCTTTTACCGCCTGGGAATACATGGAGGCAATTTCATAACCCTCTCGGCAGAACCAGGTGAGCAAATCTTTATCACGGCCGATGCTTCTGATCTGGCTGCCACATACGAAGTAAAAGGCTCCAGAGGATCGCAGATACTCCATCTCATCGGACAGAAAAAAATGGAAGGGATACAACATGCCAACCAGCTACGCGAACTCTACCGCGACAGCCGGGGAAGGGCACGTTTCACCGAAATACGCGACAGCCTACGTCAGGAATACCGGGATATCAAAGAAGAACAGCGAAGGTTCGTGATACAGATCATAGAGCAGAACCCCGACAACCTGGCTTCTATACTGGCATTGTATCAGTATTTTGAGGATCATGTGCTGCTGCGCGAGGACCAGCATTTTGAATATTTCGAGAAACTGAGCAAAACCCTGTGCAATTCGTATGCTTCCAACAAGCACGTTATAGACCTTAAGAAACGTGTAAGCGACCGAAAAAGAGAGGAGCAGCAACGACTGCAAAATGAGGAAAATCTTGCCATTGGAAGATTGGCCCCAGAAATTGTGCTTCCTACTCCTGAGGGAAATACCGTAAGCCTTTCCTCGCTCAGAGGTAATATAGTACTGATCGACTTCTGGGCAGCCTGGTGCCCCCCTTGCCGGGTTGCCAATGTAAAGCTTGGTGAGCTTTACAGTAAATACAAGGGTCGTGGCTTTGAAATCTATGGCGTTTCGCTCGACCGCACCCGCGACCAATGGATACAAGCCATAGAAGTTGACAACATCACCTGGGTTCAGGTGAGCGACCTGCGGTTTATGAACTCTCCGGTTGTGAACCTTTACAATGTAGTGGAGATACCCTATACCGTGCTGCTCGACAGAGAAGGCCGCATCATTGCACGAAATTTTTCCGTTGATGAGCTTGAAGCATTGTTGCTCCAGAACCTCTGAGACTGCCAGCAGCAGCCTCTGGTCAGGCCTGATTCTGACCTGCCTGATGGCCTTGCAGACTCTGCGTATACTGGCAAACCCGATGCAGGAACCTGCTCCCGGGCGTCCTCTGCTACCTCCCCTGATTACCCTGGAAAACCGCACACATTTTTTTGCCATCCCCGTTGTCGGATTTAACACAAACGACCGTATCATGGCAGGGATAGCACTGTTCAATGAGCCAAAAGAAACTCTTCCCCTCAACTTTCTGCTGTTGCCCATGTGGAGTTTCGAAAAAAACACCCTTATGGGCCAGGCATCAACAGAATACACCTTTTCATTTGAAAACGCCCTGCTGCAAACCCTGAAACCCTCAAGCAGCATCAGGAAGTATTCGCTTGCACCCAGCAACGAAAGCTATGGCTTCATCAGTATTGAAAATGCTATAAATGCACAGCTACTCCATGGCTGGCGGTGGGTGCTGGCTCATCGATATGCTGAAAGAGATCAGGTAGTATTTCAGATGGGCGATTTTAAAAAGATCAGGAGAAGCTATCATTTCTTGTCTTTTGAGACAAGCTATCAGGATTTGTTTGCCCCGAACCCTTTTTCTTTTGCGGCAGAACTACTGCACCATAACAAAATGCTCAGGGGCAGTTTCACCTTCAATATGCTTGTACCCCTTTTCGACAACGCAGAAGGTTTGCATGTAAGGGTATTTGGAGGATATTTTCTGATGCGCAATACCCAACCTGGGGCAGATCTTCGGTTTCGCCTGCAGAACACATCAGGTCCAAGAGATTTTGCTTTCCGGCATCTTTATGTGGGCCGGCTGGAACCACCCGGAAGCCTTTGGGGTAATCAGGTTTATGAAGCCGGCGGAGCGTTCAAATACCCTACTCCATTGGGCCAGACCTGGCATTGGCTGGCCAGCACCAATCTCAAACTGGATCTGCCGGTTTTACCTTTGCGTACCTTTCTTGATATAGCAACTTTTCATGGGGCTGGTCAGGATATAAGCTCAACCCAAAAGATCGTGCATGTGGGCGGAGTGCAATTGCATCTGCTTCACGACCTGCTACAGGTCAATTTTCCGGTGTTTGTATCGGAAGACCTCAAACGAATAGCCCAACTCAACAAGCTTGACAGTTACGAAAAAACCATCACTTTTACTCTGGCCTTTCACCGGCTGGATGCCGTACAAAGCTTTCTCAACAAACGATGGGTAACCAAATAAAAAAACCGGAAGCCCATTACAGACATCCGGTTCAATAAGCATCAATGGTTTTACTACCAGAGGTTTACCACATCAAAAGCGTTCTCTTCAACACGCCGGTAGTAATCTGCAGGATGCTCCCACGACACAGCGGGAGCTTTCTCGTTGAGCTCAGCCAATCGGCGGTTTCGGATATCAAAGATCATAACCCCATCATAATTGTATACTGCAGGATAGTAAAAATGCACCGTAACCAGTGGCTTGGAGGGTGAAGGATTCTGCAAATGATGAATTACATTCAGAGGTTCGAAGATTACCTCTCCTTTACGGAAACTTTTGGGAGGATGACAGGAAAGCTTATTGTCTTCCGGATCAAAAACAAAAGAGGTTTCTGTAAGCAGCCCCTTGAGAACTGCTATGTAGCCCCAGAAGTTGTTGTGCTGATGCGGAACCAGCTGGTGTTGTGCAGGCCATACTGTAAGGAATACCCGTATGGGTCCATCCATAATTACAACCCTGAAATACTCATCCAGTTCGCGACCCTGAAGGTAAGACATATAGTCAATCTGCGAAAAGTCAAACTTATTCAGAGTCATCTTAAGGATATTGGGCTCAATCTCCTTTCCTTCAAGTTTTCTGAGTTTCTCTAATACTTTTTCCATGCTTCTTTTGTTTTAAATAAACGGTTTAATATGATTTGCAATACATGTTCACAGAAGGACTTGCCCTGCCTGAGCATTGGCACAACGGATAAAGATAGTAAAAAAACCTATGAGATGGAATCTCTATTGGCAAGAACCACGCTTGCTTCCACGGCAGAGGCATGGTATAATTTAACAATGGCTAAAGCATTCTAAACCGGCAATATACCACGCCATGTTGATATCTTGCATGGAAATCAGGTTGATTTCCTATCTTTGCCCCAAAAAAAACTGGTGCAGACAAAACGCATATATTTTGTATCGGATGCCCATTTGGGAGTACCCGACTATACCAGCAGCCTGGAGCGCGAAAAATTACTTATCAGCTGGCTGGAGCAGGTGCGTCAGGACGCCGATGAGATTTACCTGCTGGGAGATATTTTCGACTTCTGGTTTGAATACAAATCTGTTGTTCCCAAAGGATTTGTAAGATTGTTGGGGAAAATCGCAGAGATTTGCGATTCTGGCATTCCGGTACACTACTTCACCGGCAATCACGACATGTGGATCTTCAGCTATTTTGAGAAAGAACTTGGGGTGATTATGCACCGTAGCCCCCAGGAGCGCGAAATCGGGGGTAAACTTTTTTATATTGCCCATGGCGACGGCCTGGGTCCCGCCGACTACGGCTACAAACTCCTGAAGAAAGTATTTGCCAGCCGCATTTCGCAGAAGCTTTTTTCCTGGTTGCATCCTGGCTTCGGCACATCGCTGGCCCTGTATCTTTCGCGAAAAAGCCGGATGGCAAATGGCCATAAAGACGAGATCTTTCTGGGCGAAGAAAAGGAACGGTTGATAGTATTTTGCCGTGAAATGCTCAAACAGAAGCCTTTCCATTACTTTATATTTGGCCACCGTCACCTGCCCCTCAACATTGAGGTGGGCCCTCAGAGCCGATACATAAATACGGGCGAATGGGTAAAATCTTTCTCCTATGCTTTCTTCGATGGAGAGCAACTTCACCTGAAATTCTTCTCGCCTACACAAGAAAACATCGCCCCAAACACACAAAAAACCCCTTAAAAGCATTTTTTTTACTCCTAAGGATAACTTTTTCCTATGTTGTTACGTAAAAAGTATTACATTTGAACGGAAACAAAAAGGAAATTATGACAACACAATGTCCAAGATGCGGCGATTGTGCGCTATTTAAAGGGAAAATCCAAATGTCGGAGGACATTCGGTTAAGATACACCTGCAATTATTGCCTGGGGTCTTCGGCACCCTGGGAAGCCTGCAAGCGCTTTCAGATGATGGAAATGGCAGGGTTTTGCCCCGACTTTCTGATGCCCAACTCCCTGCTTTCTGCCGATCAGGTAAAATCGCGCCTGACCATGGTTTGCTGCCTGAGCCGCTAAACCACCTCTGCTACCACAAAGGTACTCCCTCCAACAAAAACCAGGTCGTGCTTGCCTGCGCTTGCCATGGCTGCTCTGAGGGCCTCTTTCACCGACAGGTAGCCCTGCCCTGTCAATCCGGCATCAGCTGCTTTAGCTGCCAGCAGAAAAGTATCCAAACCTCTCGGAACATCAGGCTTACAGAAGTAATAGGTTGCTGATTGGGTCGGAAGAAGTTTCAAAATCCCTTCCACATCTTTGTCGTTCATCATGCCCAGCACAAAATGCAAATGTTCGTGAGGGGTAATGCTGATATTCTCCAGTATACTCCTTATACCATCTTCATTGTGCCCTGTATCGCAGATCACCAGCGGATCATGATTCAGTATCTGCCATCGCCCCATCAATGAGGTATTCCTGATCACGTTTCGTAAGCCCGCTACCAGATGATCGTGGGTTAGCACAAATTCTTCTCCTTGCCTGATTACCTCAACGGCAGTTGCCACTGTACAGATGTTTTCCAGTTGGTAGCTCCCGCTCAAAGGGCACTCAAAGGGCAATTCCATACCACTGCCGGAAAGCACACCCTTTACAAGCCTTGCATGATCTTCCATTACATAGGAGGGTTGAGAAATGCGGCAGGTTTCCTCCGAGCGCGTAAGCCCAGAACTCATTACCGCAGCAACCTCTTCAAAAACCGACATAACCTCCGGGCGGCACTTGCCAACCACCACCGGAACCCCTTGTTTGATAATTCCGGCCTTTTCGCGGGCTATGGCCTGCAAGGTATTGCCCAGAAGGTTTACATGATCGTACCCCACATTGGTGAGCACCGACAATACGGGCAGGATGATATTGGTAGAATCCAACCTCCCTCCCAGCCCGGTTTCAATTATGGCAATATCTACCTCTTGCCGGGCAAACCAATCAAAGGCCATGGCAATGGTCATTTCGAAGAAAGAGGGCTGGATGGATTCAAAAAAAGTTTTGTGATGGCTTACGAAATCTGTTACAAATTCCTTTGAGATCATTGCACCATTGATACGGAACCGTTCTCTGAAATCTTTCAGATGAGGCGATGTACACAGGCCTGTTTTATAACCTGCCTCCTGAAAAACAGAGGCCAGCATATGCGAAACAGAACCCTTTCCGTTGGTTCCTGCCACATGCACGGTTTTGAATTTTCTTTCCGGATTGCCCAGATGTTTTGCCAGGGCAATGGTGTTGTCAAGATTGGCTTTATAGGCAGCAGGCCCGATGCGATGAAACATAGGCAGTTGCGCATAGAGATAATCCAGGGTTTGCTGGTAGGTCATCAATTCAATCGGATGAAGTTGTAGGTAATGGTACCGACTTGCTCGTGAGGGGCATCGTTTTTCACGTCAAACCGTGCTCTTCGGGCAGCATTCTCGGCTGCGGTCCACAAAGCTCTGTCGGAGGTTGTAGTGCCTCTGGCTCCAGCCTCAGCTCTTGTAACTTCTCCGTTGCGGTTTACATTAATGGTAACCACTACCCTGCCCTGCGACTGCGAAGCATATTCAGGGATGGGGAGATAGTTTGCCCTTCGGCCGGAAAGGCTGAACTGCACACCACTTCCTTGCCCTCCGCCCGTTTGCGATGTACCATCCACGCTGCCATCGGGTCTACCCTGGTTGCCTTGCTGGCCGGTTTCGCCCTGGCTTTGCGATTCGGTTGTTCTGCGGTCGCGCCCGGGAAACAAAGCCCTGGGGTCGACCTGGGGCTGTGGCTCTGGCTCGGGTTGAGGCTGCGGTTGTGCCTGGGCGGTTTCCTGCTGTGGGCGGGTAGTTTCGCGCGGGGTCTCCTGCCTTTGCTGACGCTGGGGCCGTGTTTGAGGGGCCTCAGGAATGGCTACACTCTCCTCGGTGCTTTGGGTGGCAACATCTTCTGCACGGGGCTGCGCCTGCGAAGCCTCTGGTTGAGGAGGGGGTGGCGAGGAGGTTAAGGGCTGACGCATACCCGTTCCCTGGGTAGAGAACCCCAGGTTTACAATTACCCCCTCTTCCTCGGGCAATGGCAAAGGGGTAGACAAACCAAAATAAAGCACACACAACAGCAACACCCCGTGAAAAAGCAGGGTGCCTGCAATGGCTCTGTTATCATATTTCTTCTTTGGCTCTGTCATGTTTATCGTCGGGGCTGGGTGGCCAGAATAACCTTATGTTTGGTTTGATTCATACTGTTGATGTTGTTTACCACATCAATCACACTCACAATATACTGAACGGGCACACTCTGATCGGCGCGCAACACCACTGAACCTTCATCCTGATTGCTCAATGCTGCATTGAGGCCAATCTGCAGGGCATCCAGATCCACCGGGGTTTCTTCCAGGAAGATGTTATTGTCGGCATTGATATATACTGTAATGGTTTGCCGGGCCATGGTGCGGCTATCGCTCGAAGGCAGCAGCAGCTTGATGGCATTGGGTGCAACAAGGGTGGAAGTGAGCATGAAGAAGATCAGCAAAAGGAACACCAGGTCAGACATGGAGGCCATGTTGAACTCTGCTTTCCTGGGATTTCTGATTTTTATAGCCATAATGGATCAGGGATTAGGCTGCGGGTTCATGCAACAGGTCCATAAATTCGGTGGCCCGGGCTTCGAGCATAAAAACTACTTTTTCGATTCGGGCTACCAGGATATTATAACAGATATAACCAATGATACCCACTACCAAACCGGTAACGGTAGTAATCATGGCTTCGTAGATACCCCCTGCAAGAAGTGAGATATCGATGTTGTTGCCAGCCATCGACATGTTGTAAAAAGCTCTTACCATACCCATTACGGTACCCAGAAAGCCCAGCATAGGAGCAGCGCCGGCAACGGTAGACAGGAAGGCAATATTCTTCTCCAGCTGAGCTACTTCAAGTTTGCCTACATTTTCAATGGCGGCATTGATATCGTTGAGGGGGCGGCCTATACGGGTAATTCCCTTTGAAATCATACGCGACAAGGGAGTATTGTTGTTGCGGCAAAGCGATTTGGCACTGTCGATACGACCTTCGTGAATAAAATCGCGGATGTTATTCATAAAGTTGTACTCTTCCTTTGAGGCTTTGCTGATAGCCAGGTATCTCTCAATAAAAATATAAATGGCTACCAGAGATAGGATTACCAGGGGTATCATTACTATTCCGCCTTTAAAGGCGAGAGAAAAGAAACTCAGGGTTTCTTCGGTGGGCATATCGGCCCCCATGTTTTCAGCAGCCTGGGTGCCAAGCTGCACTTGCAGAATAAGGTTGTGGATCATGAACAATTAGTATTTTCCTGTTGTGTTTTCGCTTTAATAACTCGCTGGTGAGGATTTTATTTTATACGTGCAAAATTAATAATAGTTTGCGAATGGTGTTTAGAGTCAATCGAATATCAGCCGGGATTTACATTTTTTTCAATGTATACACTGGTGGATGGGAAAGCAAATTCGGCACCATGCTCTTTCACAATCTCCATGATTTTGTAAAGGATCTCCTCCTTTACATCCAGGTAGGTTGTCCAGTCCATGGTATCTACAAAAAACAACACCATGATATCGAGGCTGCTGGCTCCAAAATCATGAAACCTTACCTTGCCATCCTGATTGGTATTGGGGTGCTGGTCGATGTATTGCTGAATATCATGCACGATGGCTTTAAGCTGCCGGGGCTGTGTGCTGTAAGTTACGCCCACCGTAAAGTTAGATCGCCTGAAGGTACGAAGGCTCAGATTGTCAAGCTCCGAATCGATCATTTTCCGGTTGGGCAGGGTAACGTAGCTCTTCTCAAGGGTTCTGATCCGTGTACTTCTGAATCCGATCTTTTCAATGTTGCCGGTAACACCTGCCACTCGTACCATATCGCCCACCACAAAAGGCTTATCAAGAAAAATTGTAAAGGACCCCAGCAAATTTTCCAGGGTTTCTTTGGCGGCCAGGGCAATGGCAAGCCCCCCGATACCCAGACCTGCCACCAGGGTTGCCACATTGATTCTAAATACAGAACCCAAAATAATGAGTACCCCAAAGATCAGGATGATCACCTTAATGAAATCTGCAAAGAATGGCACAATCTGCTCAGCGTATTTGCTGTCGATTTTTTCGGCACGGTTGAGCATGATCAGTGTCAGGAAATCGGCAATACGCAGCCCGATCCAGATAAAAGAGGCATACAAAAGAATAAAATATACCCTTTGCAATACCATCCAGAAACCAAACTGGCTGGGTGGTGCCATTTCCCATTCTGCAGGAAACTGCAACGGAGCAACTGCCACGTACAATACAATAAGCAAAAAGGTAAACCCAACAGGTTGATGCATAAGCTCTACAAACCGTTCAACTCTCACACTGTGCCTTAGGCCATGAAACAACTTAAACAACAACCTGTTAGACCAGCGAGAAATAAAATGCTTAAAAGCAAGAGCAGCAAGCATGATAAAAAAGAACTGCATATAACTTCTGAGGGAGTTACCCCAGAACTGCTGCTGCAGAAACTCATTGAATTCTTCCATGGGATCATTTTTTGTCAATCAAAATTATAACTTTTCTGACTTATTGCATGAATTGCAGTAATGAGGCAAACAACAAAAAATTAATACAGAACACCTGGGGTATTTAAAAAATAAATAGGGCAAAAATGATTATCTTTGCACCTGATTTTTTAACCTTAAAAATTAATTAGATATGGGACAAATTAAAGTTGCCATCAATGGCTTTGGAAGAATTGGACGCTTGACATTCAGGGCTGCACTGGAGAGAAATGACATCGAGATTGTAGCCGTAAATGACCTTACCGACAGCAAGACCCTGGCTCATCTTTTAAAATACGACTCTGTACATGGTAAATTCCCCGGCACTGTAGGTGTTGACGGAGACTACCTGGTAGTAAACGGTAAAAAGATCAGAGTGTATGCAGAGAAAGATCCTGCCAACCTTCCCTGGAAAGACAATGGCATCGACGTAGTAGTTGAATCTACCGGCGTGTTCCGCAGCCGCGACAAAATCAGCAAGCACCTGGAAGCTGGCGCAAAGAAAGTTATCCTTACTGTGCCCTCTAAAGCTGCCGATGATGTTGATGCAACAGTTGTACTGGGTGTAAACGATCACGATATCAAACCTGAGCACAAGATCTATTCAAACGCTTCTTGCACCACCAACTGCCTTGCTCCTTTCGCCAAGGTTCTCAACGATAAGTTTGGCATCAAGCGTGGTTTGATGAACACCATCCACTCTTACACCAACGACCAGATCATCCTCGATGCTCCTCACTCTGACCTGCGCCGTGCAAGAGCTGCTGCCATGAGCATTATCCCCACCACCACCGGTGCTGCCAAAGCTGTGGGCCTTGTAATTCCCGGCCTGAAAGGCAAACTCGATGGTTTCGCCATGCGCGTTCCTACCCCCGATGGTTCTGTTGTTGACCTTACCGTAGAACTGGAAAAATCTACCACCAAGGAAGAGATCAATGCCGCCATCAAAGAAGCTGCAGAAGGCCCCATGAAAGGCGTTCTGGAGTATTGTGTTGACCCCATCGTTTCTACCGATGTAATCGGAAACACACACTCTTCTGTTTTCGACGCACAAATGACCCAGGTTATGAATGGCAACTTCGTTAAAGTACTTTCATGGTACGACAACGAGTATGGCTACTCTTGCCGCGTGGTTGACCTGATCCAGAAAATTATGTAAGATTACATAAACACCTTTTTAAAAAAACCGGCAGCTTCCACTGCCGGTTTTTTTTGGCACTTAACCACTTTTCAGCTTCCTGCAGCATTCATCAAATCCCATGATAAATCCTTAGCTTTGCAAAAAACAAAACTTACAGTTATGAACTATACAGCAACACCTGACAGATACGAAACCATGAAGTACAACCGCACGGGCCGCAGCGGGCTTTTACTGCCAGCCATATCGCTGGGTTTGTGGCACAACTTCGGAGATGTTGACCTGTATGAAAACGGTCGCAAGATCATACATCATGCTTTTGATGCGGGCATTACCCATTTCGATCTGGCCAACAACTATGGCCCGCCTGCCGGCAGTGCCGAAGAGAACTTTGGCCGCATGCTGGCCACCGACCTTAAGCCCTACCGCGACGAGCTTATCATTTCCACCAAAGCCGGATATTACATGTGGCCGGGGCCCTATGGGGAGTGGGGGTCGCGCAAGTACCTGATCAGCAGTCTCGACCAAAGCCTAAAGAGAATGAAGCTGGAGTATGTTGACATCTACTACTCGCACCGCTTCGATCCCAATACTCCCCTTGAGGAGACCATGATGGCACTGGATCAGGTGGTTCGCCAGGGTAAAGCGCTTTATGTGGGCATTTCCAGTTATGGCCCGGAACATACACGTGAAGCTGCACGTATACTTCGCCAGTTGGGCACCCCTTGTCTTATTCATCAGCCCCGCTACTCCATGCTCGACCGCTGGGTGGAAAATGGCCTGCTTGATGTGCTTGAACACGAAGGCATGGGCTGCATCGCCTTCTCTCCCCTGGAACAGGGATTGCTCACCGATCGCTACCTGAAGGGCATCCCCCAGGATTCCAGAGCAGGAAGGCCCACAGGGTTTCTCAAGGCAGAAAGCATTACAGAGGAAAAACTCAATAAGGTTAGAGCCCTGAATGAGATTGCACAACAGCGGGGCCAGAGCCTTGCACAAATGGCAGTGGCATGGCTGCTGAAAGATAGTCGGGTTACATCGGTTTTGCTGGGAGCGAGCAGCGTAGAGCAGTTGAAGAACAACCTCCGGTCGCTTGACAATCTTTATTTTTCCAATGATGAACTGCACCGCATCTGGCAGATTATCCAACAGGGCTAACCCACATTCCATCTAAAACAAAAACGGGCCTTCCCTAAAAGCAACAAGCACTTGTTGGCTGATTGGGAGGGCCCTTTTTTCAGACCTGAAAAACGGCCAGGAAATTAGTCTTCCAGCTTTTCTTTCAGCGACTTAAACCCTTCTCCAAGCACTTCATTGGCTTCGATAACTGTCATAAAGGCTGAGTGGTCGATCTGGTGGATGTAATCTTCCAGAATAGCTACCTCACGGCGGGTTACGGTGGTAAAGATTATTTTCTTGGGCCGTCCGCCAAACATCCCCTCCCCTGCAATATAGGTACCCCCTCTTCGCATGTCTACGATAAGCTTCTCCCTGATAAGCTGGTATTTATCGCTGATGATAAAAAGAGTTTTATCGTAAGAGGGCCCCTGTAGCACAATATCAATCACCTTGCCCATGATAAAGATCACAATCCAGGAATAAAGCGGAATCTTCCAGTCGCCAAAAGCGATCAGACCCACTACCACAATGGCAGAGTCGACCAGGATCATAAGCTGCCCCAGGGGCATCCTGTTGTAGCGAGCAATAATCATGGCCAGCACGTCGGTTCCTCCGCTGGTGGCCCGCGACTTAAATATCAAACCCACACCCACACCCATAAAGACACCGCCAAAAACCGAAGACAGCAGCGCATCATCCTCCACAAGAGGTTGCATCTGCGAAAACCAGCTCAGCGTATCTACAAAAACAGAGGTAAGCACAAAGCCGGTTACCGTTTTGGCACCAAAGCGGGGACCCAGCAATTTGATCCCCAAAAGCACAAGAGGAATATTGAAGAACAGAGCCGTAAGCCCTACAGGCAATCCGAAGGTGTGATGCAATACAATGGAAATGCCATATACTCCGCCAGGCACTATGCGGTAGGGAGTGATAAAATACACATATCCGATGGAGAGGATAAAGGTGCCCAATACGATAAAACCGTAAGCCTTGAGCCACTTCTTGCTAAAGGGTTTTTCCTTGGTAAGATAAGCTGCCATAAAGGGATTGTTGGAGGTTTGTGCCGATTAATAACAGCGGCAAAAATAACAAAAGAAACCCTATGGCAAAGCCAAAATCGGACTATCAGCGGATCCAGATCACCGAATTGAAATCATTGAACTCATTGCGTTCAACCAGGGGGTTTTCGGGGTCAATCATCCAATGCCCATCCACCACAAACCTGTAGGAATGGCGTCCCTGCTGCAGTCGGAGGGGAAAAACCCACTCACCCTCGCGGAATACCATGCGGTATTCGCGCCTGTTCCAACCATTGAAAGATCCTGTAACCACAACATTCTGAGCATCTTCAAATCCTGCAAGCACAAACAAATGATTGGGCTCATGGGCAAGAAAAGAGTTTGTAAAATCGCCAAAACCCAGCACAAAAGGATTACCGGGGTCGGTTGTCCACTGTCCATCAACAATAAACTTATACTCATAATTACCTGGGGCGAGTACATAAGGGATGATCCAACCATTTGCCGTTGTGTTCATTTGCAGCTCGGTCCTGTTCCAGTCGTTGAAACTACCGGTTAAAACCACACTTGTTGCATCTTCGAAGCCATCAAGTTCAAACCAGGCAGGTTCGCCGATAACCAGCATGGAGTTGTAGCCCCCTTGTCCATCGGGGCTGGTGTTTGTCTGCTCAGGATCAGGAATCCATTCACCGTCAACCACATATTTGTAATAGTGTACACCCTGGCGCAGATACATGGGTAGCTCCCATCCCTCCTCTGTAAGGATCATGGCTATCTCGCGGGCATTCCATCCATTGAAACTTCCGGACACATAAACACTTTGTGCACCGGAAAAGCCTGAAAGCCTGAAAATGTGATTATGTGCAAACACTACCGAGTTAAAACCTCTCATACCATCACGTTCTCTGATCCGGTTGGATGGATCGTGCATCCATCTGCCATCCACAATGAACTTGTACAAATGCTTGCCGGGCATCAGTTGCACACAGGCCGCCCATCCGTTTTCGACAGGCTGCATAGCTATTTCCATGGTATTCCATTGGTTGAAGGAGCCTGCAAGGAAAACCCTCTGGGCCTGCTCATACCCCGAGAGCACAAAACACCCTCTCTCTCTGAAATCATCGTAAAAAAATCCACCCTCTTCTGTGAAATCATTCCTGCCATAGCTAGCAAAAAGTGCTTCTGGAGATACTGGCCTGTAGATCTCTGCTGAGGAGGAGAGCAAAATCTGATCTAACCGCAAATGGGCTGGCTGGCCTAACTCTTTGAAAATTTCTGCAGAAACGGAGTCTCTGTTCAGCACCGTCCATTCAGAATTCTGGTCGATCCAGTCGAAATTCTTACTGAATAAAGCATTCACAAGCAAACTATCTATGTCGTACCGGATAGCCCACTGATTTTTTTGTTCTTCACTCCAACCAAACTCCACCCTCAGGATGAGTTTACCATCCTCCATACGCGCGGCACCTCCCGGTTGTGACTGACCATAAAGCCCGAGAAAACTACCTGCACAAAACAGGTGAACGACAAAAACAATCAGCTTATTCATCTTGCGCTTTATTAAATACAATGCCCAGTTCCTTTGATCTCATATTGAGGGTAAACACCCCCTTTTCAAGAAAATCACTCCCCAGCATTCCATCGATATTTACTCCATAGTATCCACTCATGGCTCTGAGATTCGTTATGAGGGTTGACATACCCGGCAGAAAAAACTCACCGATCGAGAAATCCGTGATGTTTCCGTGCAAAACTTCCACAACCTGGTTGCCTGCACCCCTAAGATTAGATCGGCTCAGGATCTCTACCGTGTTAAGAACGACCGATGGCAGGTTACTGCTGAGCACATTGGTTTCGGCACCTGTATCCAGACAAAAACTTAGTCGGCGGCGGTTTATGTGCGCATCAAAAAACACCACATCAGATTCAATGCGAACCGGAATTACCAGGTCATAGTTATGGGGTGTAATTCCCCTGAAATAATTCAGCCCCCGGGTACTGATGCTACGTAATTCGAGCACACCGCTTACCAAATCTATAACCATTTCAAAATCGCGCAACAATCCTAACCCAAAGAACCCTAACACTTTAACACCACGAGCCTGCTCAATATGACCCAGATCTGCAAGATGTGCATTGATCCTTGAGAATCTGATACCAGGAAGCTCCAGATCACGAATTCTTGTTTTTCCGGCATGAGTCACTCCTCCTGTAACACCTCCGGCACCCGCTACCGTGCTGCGGTGTCCACGTCCAAAATAGATACTGTTGAGCACAAAGCTACTGCTCCCGGAATCTAAAATAAGATTACCTTGCTGGTTGTCTACAATGGCATCGAGCAAAATAAGGTTACCCGCTCTTTTTAATGGAATTACAATAATTTCCTGCGGGTATTCCAAAGCATACTCCACGGATAGAGCATGTAAGGAAGAAACTCTGAAGGCATGCAACGGGTTTAGTTCTGATGCCGTATTCTGGAGATTTGAAGAGCTCAATCCCAAAGATTGCAAAACACTGACTTGCAACAGCAAAAGAATAATTAGTTTTTGTTTCACGGTTGTGAGTGTCAATCCATAGTATTTTTAGCTACCGGAATATTCAAAAGTACAATCTGCAAATCTGTAAGCCCCAGAACTTCAGCAATCCTATCTTTATCCATTGAGGCCCTGGGTCTGCAAAGCCATCCTTCAGATGCGCACAGCAACATAATATTCTGGGCTACCATACCCGCATCGAGGGCGGCCCATTGCTGCTTCTGCTCATGATCTCCCCTTGCAAAACGGGCGGTATCAGATACCAGCAAAAAAACAAGGGGCGCCTGGGCAAATTGCTCTTGCCGACCAGCAGTGAGAAGTCGATGATCACCTTCTGCAACCCTTTTGAGCTGATGCTTTTCAGCCATATAAAGGTAAACCCCATCCTCCAGAAACACAAAAACATCTACATCCTGCGAGTTCATAGCCGAGGCTGCGGTGCGCTTTCCTTCGCTGGGGCGGTTTACCCCGTTGGCAGCCCACAGCAAATCACTGAGCTCCTGCAGCGAAAACTCACCCTTACTGAAGGCTGTGGCGGGTGCCGATGCCCGTTGAGCAAAAGCCTGCATCAGAGGCAATCCTTCGGATATGTTAGGAGCAGGTAAGCGAAGGATGTTTTCATCGGCCCATAAAAGTCCCAGATTCAAAATGGCCAGAAGGCAAACTACCAGTTTCTTCATACATGTAAAAAAAGAGTGATTTTCGATTAGAAAGCACCCGCTTTTCATCAAAGAAAAAAGAGTTGCCTTTGCACAAACTTACAAAATAAACACAGATACTCACAAAAATCAGATACAAGGAAATCTAAATGAAGTCCGGATCACCGCCAGAAGGGTTTATTGCAAGGATACATTTCAACAGGAACAAAAAAACGTTCGTTTTCGTACAAAAAGATGTACAGATTCGAACGTTTAATAAACCAGCCATCTGCAATACCGCTATATTTTCATCCGGATTTCTGCTTTCATTCCGGAATCACTTTTAGCTGTTTTCACCAACTTATTGTTTACATAAAGCTTCAGCTCCAACTCCCGGTGCGGGTTGGTATTTACACCGGAAAAAACAATTTCGTTGCCTTTTTCGAGACGAAGAGCATGATAATGAACATTATCCGTAACAAACCAATTGGCTTTGGATAACCGGCCACCATTAACAGCCCCATACCTGTTAGTCCACTCTATATAAGTGTCCTCAGGCTGATTGGTAATTATCTCATATTTAACCATTACATCCTCGTCTTCTTTTTCACAGGCCGACATAAAAAAGGAGCACGCTACCAGTGTAATCAATAAAATCAGAATATTTCCTTTTGTTTTCATAATTGTAATTTTTGGGTTGCGTTGTTAAACTTGCACCTTTGACAACAACCATCATTCCATATACATATTATACATTATTATCGGAAGATAGCTCCAGCGGTTATCTGCATTCTCCTTCAAAACTCCTCAGATAAAACACCATTAATTATGATTTGTAAAGCAGGGCTTTTTCAACTTCCGGGCATTTAAACCCATCCCTGTATTCTTAACAACAGATACGCATAGTAAGCAGACCAAACGACGGATGTTTTTTCTGCTGCCAAAGAAACTACCACGAACTATGCTGAGTATTATCAGAAATATGTATTGCAAGAAAAAGCCTTAATGGAAAAAGGGGTGAAACAGTGTCGGTCTTGCCTTGGAAAATACAATTGCCCTATAAACAAAATATATACAGGCAAAGAAAAAACACAGAAACCACAAGGAAAACCCAAACCCGGGGAAACCCCTTATTTCAAACGTTTGCGGAAACCATAACCAACCCCTTCGAAGTCTGTCATGCCAGTGTATATAAAAAGTATAGAACCTCCGGACAATAAACCTGACTACATTTAACAACTTTTTATTCATACAAACCAACCAAACGTGTCATTTTTTTTATACAAATCCAAAAACAAACAGCAGATGAAGAGATCTATTACGATGCTGATCTTCCTATTTGGTTTGTCTTTCTCCCTGTATGCCCAGGGAGGACGAGTTGTTACCGACAAACAGGATGACGGCTGGAGGCTCCTTGTAAACGGGGAACCTTTCATGGTAAACGGGATGAACTGGGACTACTTCCCCATAGGCACAAACTTTATGTACAGCTTATGGAACGAACCCGACGATTTCATCAGAAAAGCACTGGATGATGAAATGTCTTTACTACAGAATATGGGAGTGAATGCCATTCGTGTATATACCGGGATCCAGCCAAAATGGGTCCAGTATATTTATGAAAATTACGGTATTTACACCATGCTTAATCATTCATTTGGCCGGTATGGGTTAACCTTAGACGGAGTGTGGACAGCTGTAACCAAATACGATGATCCTGCCACACAAGAACTTCTCCTCTCTGAAGTCACTCAAATGGTTGAAGACTTTAAGGACACACCCGGGCTTTTGCTTTATCTTCTGGGCAACGAAAACAACTATGGTTTATTCTGGGCCGGCGCCGAAACTGAAGACTTCCCTGAGGGCCAGGAACAAATTGATGCGGTAGGAGAATATCGGGGACGGCCTATGTATCGATTGATGAACGAGGCATCCAAAAGAATGAAGGCAGTTTCCCCTTCGCATCCGGTGGCCATCTGTAATGGCGACCTGCTGTTTCTGAATATTATCGTGGAAGAATGTCCGGATGTTGACATTCTTGGTATAAACGTTTACCGTGGGCCTTCTTTTACAGATATGTTTGACAGGGCGAGAGATGAGTATGACAAACCCGTTTTGCTCACAGAGTTCGGTTCAGATGCATTCAATGCCATCACCATGGAAGAGGCTCAGCGTGAGCAGGCCATTATTAACGTTGCCAACTGGAGAGAGATTTACGAAAATGCTGCCGGTCTTGGAAAAGCACAAAACTCCATTGGGGGTTTCACTTTCCAGTTCAGCGACGGATGGTGGAAATATGGCCAGACCCGCGACCTGGATGTACACAATACCAATGCATCATGGGAGAATGGAGGATATGCCTTTGACCACATCCCTGGTGAAAACAACATGAACGAAGAGTGGTTTGGCATTTGTGCCAAAGGCCCCACCGATGCCATGGGTTTTTATCAGCTCTTTCCGCGTGCTGCCTATTATGCCCTTAGAGAAGCTCACAAATTTGACCCCTATGCAGAGGGCACAACCCTCAGCAGTGTAGGCGAGCACTTTGCAGGCATCAATATTGGGGCTGCCTATCTTCAGGCACGTGGAGACAGGGCTGCACTGCTGGGAGAAAGAACCAGGAGGATCCGTCTGAGCAGGTTTTCTGCCGAGCTTACCACATACAGCACCGGTGGAAGCCTGATAACCACACCCAGCGATCCTGTTCCGGGAAGCACATCTTATCCCCGCCAACTTGGATTTGACAATATGCAGTCCTTTTTTGTAGGATTTGAAGCACAGCCCACAACCAACTTCAGGGCCAATATGGAATTCAACATCCTGGGCAATGTAGCAGAAAACCCCATAGACGAGATTTTCTACGAGAACCGGGGCAGACCCCTTACCGTAGCCACAGGCGATGGAAATGTAAACATAGAATCCAACAGACTACAGGTTTACCGGGCCAGCTACCAGTGGGATCACCGATACTTCCGCATGGATGGTTTTTACCGAACTGGACGCTACCACTGGGGGTATGAAGGCGATTTCTTTGGTTTGTACCCCGAAGCCAACTACGGACCCAACATTGATATATACAACGGCATTGCACCCTTCGGATTTGAGCTGGAAGGGAAAAGACAATTCAGAGATTTCAAACTCGCCTTTGGCCCCCAGTTATGGTGGGGAGCCAACCCCGCCTTCCTGCTCAAATACAACAGGAACATTGCAAACTTCGACATTACCGGTATTTACCACGAAGACCTTGATCAGCTGGGGGTAACCGAGAGCTCTTTTGCTATCCCGCAACCCAAAACCAGGCGTGTGACCCTGCATATTAACAGGGAGTTCGGCAAATTCGGTGTTGACATGGGAGGTATCTGGGCCGGACAACCGCTGCAGGGCAGGGAGTTTCAGATCTTCCGCGAAAACGAAGATGCACAGAATGTTTACGTTGATGAAATAAAACCCGAAGACAACTGGGGTGGAAAGATCAAGCTGACCTACACCGGGGGGCGATTCAACTGGTATGCGCAATCTGCCATCATGGGCCTGGTAGCCCAGGGGGGTGCCGACCAGACTCTTACCTTTACGGGCTGGAGACTGAAGGACAGTGGCAGCGGCAACCAGATGAACTTCCTCTCAGGCTTTACCTACACAGTGGGCAACCTTCAGATTGCCCCCAACTTCCTGTGGCAAAAACCTCTGGAAGGCCCCATACCCAACACAGCCCCTTCTCCGGGCCGACCCCGCAATATCCTTAGCGACCCCTTTGTGGTGAGAGCCAACAGGGAACAGGTGGCCGGAGAAATCCTGTTTACCTACGACCCCACTCCCGGTTCATGGATGTACGCCTGGGACAGTGACAAAGCCGAAGACGCAGGTCTGGCAGTAAGCCTTGGCTTTGTATATCGTCATTTACCTACCCCCATGGATGCAGCCATAGGCATACTACCCGATGGCCGCTCCACATTTGCTTTCCCCGGCTCTCCTCCTGCAAGAGATCTCTGGGAAGTACATGCAAGAGTTGTTTCAAAGTTTGCCAATAATTATGGTATTATCGCCAATATCTACGGAGGTGAAGCCCAGGCCAATGGTAGCGACGACCGGTTGATCAACCGCTACGGAGCAGAAGTACGGATGATTTACAGGAGAGTAATTCTCAACTCTTTCCTGCGGGTAAACGACTGGGGCCCCTACGACTATCACCGCGACTACAACCTTACCTTCCCCTTGCAGCTGATGGCAGATGTATCTACCTCGCTGGGCCGCCCCGACTGGTTACCCGATATACCCAATACCCGCATCGGACTGAGAGGAAAGTTCCGGACCCTGGACAGGTTCTCGCCCCGGTATGCCCCCATTAAAATCATTGATGGATCGGGCCAGTTGGTTCCAGACCCCAATGCCATTGGTTTTGACAATGGCAACGAATGGGAGGTCATGACCTATATTTTGATCAATATTGGCAATTAAAAAACGAAAAGAAATGAAAGCAAACATATTTATCCGTATTGCGCAATACCTTGCAGCAGGCTTGTTTTTAGTCTTTGTTGCGGGTTGCGAACGAGATATCACAGATTTGGAATTAGCATCGAACCCAACCAACCCAGAGGTATTTATTGATGGTTTCAGCCCCGGCTTGAACTATGCCGCCTTTGGGGGTTCTGTACCCACTGCTTTCCAGGTAGACAATAATGTAGCCTGGAACAATTCTTCCGCCTCTATGCGGTTCGAAGTGCCCGACGCCAACGACCCCAGAGGTTCTTTTGCCGGCGGAGTGTTTTTCTCTTCGTTCCCTCGCGATTTATCAGGGTTCACTGCACTTACCTTCTGGGCCAAAGCCACCCAGTCGGCCACCATTGGCGAAATCGGCATTGGCAACGATCTGGGCCAGAACAAGTATGTTGTTTCTATCAGCGGGCTGAATATAACCACCGGATGGAAAAAGTACATCATCCCCATTCCTGACCCAGAACGGCTCACCGCTGAACGTGGCATGTTCTGGTATGCTGCCGGAAACGTTGACGGAAAAGGTTTTACTTTCTGGATCGACGAGGTGAAGTTTGAAAAACTCGGCACCATAGCACACCCCAGGTTTGCCATCCTGAACGGACAAAATCAGCTGGAAACCTCCTTTGTGGGTGTGACCAAAACCATTGGAGGATTAAACTCCACTTTCAACATGCCCACCGGGATCAATCAAACCATGCAGATTGCCCCTGCATATTTCCAGTTCGAGTCGTCCAATCCGGCCATCGCTACCGTGGATGCCAATGGGAGAGTAGAGGTAACCGGAGGTCCGGGAAGCGCACAGATTACAGCCAAAGTTGGAGACATCACTGCCGATGGATCCATGACCATTCAGTCGTTGGGTGCCTTCCAGTTTGCACCTACTCCCATCCATGCCCCAGAGAATGTAATCTCAATCTTCAGCGATCATTATGTGGATGTGCCTGTAGATTATTACAATGGCTATTGGGAGCCATGGCAAACCACAGTTTCTGCAGACTTTACCATAAACGGAGACAGAATTCTGCATTACCTGGATTTCAATTTTGTGGGCATCCAGTTCACAAATCCTACCGTAAATGCCACAACCATGACGCATTTGCATCTTGACATCTACTTACCCAATACACTCACCTCCAATGCGCAATTCAGAATTGAGCTTGTAGATTTTGGCACCGGTGGTACGGGATTGTATACAACTCCCATTACCGTTGCACAATCGCAGCAATGGATCAGCCTGGACATACCTCTTTCAGCTTTTGCAGGTTTAACCAACAGGGCAAATCTGGCGCAGATCATCTTCGTGGATGTAAATGGCAACATACCCAGTTTCTTTGCCGATAACATTTACTTCTACAAAGAATAGTTTTTGCAAAACGCTCAAAATCATTAACAAGGAAAAAAATATGAAAACAACAGATAAATTCAAAAATATCCGGATCGTGCATATACTGCTCCTGCTGGCTGTCTTTTTCTTTTACGGATGCGATCGTGATGATTTCCAGAAACTCCCCGATCGCAGGTGGCAACTGGTTTGGAATGATGAGTTTGTAGGCCCTGCCGGTTCTTTGCCTGATGCAACTAGATGGAAATTCGATATCGGTACCGGACAAGACGGATGGGGAAACCAGGAGTTGCAGAGTTATACCAACAATCCTGCAAATGTGTCATTGGATGGCCAGGGACACCTGGTGATCACAGCCCTTCGCAGCGGAAACAGCTTTACCTCGGCCCGTATCAATACCCAGGGATTGTTTTCGCAGCAATACGGCCGTTTTGAAGCCAGGCTCAAAACGCCTTACGGCCCCGGCATCTGGCCCGCATTCTGGCTACTGGGCGAAAACATCGAAACCGTTGGCTGGCCGCAGTGTGGCGAGATCGATATCATGGAACTCAGAGGCCAGGAACCCCACTTCATACATGGATCAGTGCATGGGCCCGGCTACTCGGCAGGCAACCCCGTCTCCAGGAACTTTACGCTTATCAACGACAGGTTTGACAAAGACTTCAACGTTTTTGCCATTGAATGGGATAAAGACAAGATCGACTTTTTCGTCAATGATTTTCTGTATCAGCGCATCACAAAAGCTGACGTGCCAGGCGAATGGGTTTTTGATCAGCCGTTTTTCATCATACTCAATGTTGCAGTGGGTGGCAGTTTTGTTGGCTTTCCCACTTCGCAAACCCCATTCCCGCAAAAAATGATTGTTGATTATGTAAGAGTTTACCAAAGAGCAAACTGATCAGGCTCCTTATTCAATCATTCACAGCTAAATTAATCTATACACACAAACACTATGAACAAAGCATATTCAGAACTTTTGGCCTACCACCCCAACAAAAAAATTGAGTTAAAGATTGTTGAGTTAAACAATGAAAACTACTTCAAGATCAGCAATCATAACCTGATGCGTCCATTTTTTATGAGCATTGTAAGCGATGCCAACCATTGGATGTTTATCTCCAGCAACGGGGGGTTATCTGCCGGGCGCAAAAACCCTGAATATGCTTTGTTTCCTTACTACACCGACGACAAGATAACCGAATCTGCCGACATTACAGGAAGCAAAACCATTATGCAAATACAGCACAACGGGGAGTTAATGGTGTGGGAGCCTTTTTCTGAGAGGTATACCGATAAGTATCAGTTGAGCAGAAATATTTACAAAAGCATATATGGCAACAAGATCGTTTTTGAAGAAATCAACCATGACCTTGCACTCATATTCCGCTACCAGTGGAGCTCAGGAAAATCGTTCGGATTTATCAGGAATGCGGAACTGATCAATGCCTCAGAGAAGGAATATCAACTTACTATTCTCGACGGTCTGCAAAATATAATGCCCTTTGGTGTTCCCAGCGATTTGCAGCGATCTACCAGCAATCTGGTGGATGCCTACAAAAGAAGCGAACTGGAGCCCCAATCGGGAATCGGCATTTTTGCACTCAGTGCCATTATTGTTGACAAGGCCGAACCCAGTGAAGCCCTGAAAGCAAATATCGCCTGGTCGGTGGGGCTTGAAAAGCCAAAATATCTGCTTTCTTCTCTGCAGCTGAATTCTTTCAGGCAGAAACAAGTCATCAGGGAGGAAAAGGATATTAAGGGTGAAAAAGGAGCCTATTTCGTATGTGCCGATATCGCCCTTAAGGCAAACTCTCTGAAGCAATGGCAAATAATTACCAATGTAAATCAGAACCATGCCCAGATTATTCGTCTTTCGAAGGCAATACGTGAAGACAAAAACATTGAAACAACCATCGGGCAAGACATCGAATCGGGCACACAAAATCTCATCAAACTGGTTGCCAGCTCCGATGGGCTGCAAACCACTTCCGACCCCCTTAACGACACCCGCCATTACTCCAATGTGTTGTTCAACATCATGCGTGGAGGTATCTTTGACAACAATTACCAGATAAAAAAAGATGATTTTGTTTGCTATCTGACCGGAGCCAACAAGGAAGTGCTGGCCAGAAATAAAGACTTCATCGGCAAGTTGAAAGATGAGTTCAGCAAGCACACCCTTAAAAGCCTTTTGTCGGAAAGCGACGATGCCGATCTGATAAGACTTTCCCTGGAGTATCTGCCACTGAAATTCAGCCGAAGGCACGGAGACCCAAGCCGCCCCTGGAACTACTTCTCCATCAACATACAAAATGAAGACGATGGAACCGAAATACTGGACTATGAAGGCAACTGGCGCGATCTGTTCCAGAACTGGGAAGCCCTGGCACAATCCTATCCTGAATTTATTGAAGGGATGATCTTCAGGTTCCTCAATGCCTCCACTTTTGACGGGTACAACCCGTATCGGGTTACCAAAGACGGCTTCGACTGGGAAACCATCGAACCCGACAATCCCTGGTCATACATTGGCTATTGGGGCGACCACCAGATCATCTATCTGCAGAAGTTTTTCGAAATCATTGAAAAATACCATCCCGGCACTTTACAATCCTTCTTCGATAAGGATTGGTTTGTATATGCTGCCGTTCCCTACATCATCAAACCCTACGAACAGATACTCAAAAACCCCAAGGACACCATAGGGTTTGACCACCAGTGGGACACAGCCATCAGAGAGCGTCGGGATATGCTGGGAGCCGACGGAGCCCTGCTTACCACCGACAGCAAAGAGATTTACAGGGTAAATTTCCTGGAAAAGATCCTGGCCACTGTACTGGCCAAAGTATCCAACCTGATACCCGAAGCGGGCATATGGCTCAACACCCAAAGACCCGAATGGAACGACGCCAACAACGCCCTGGTGGGCAATGGAGTATCCATGGTTACACTCTGCTACCTGCGTCGCTTTATGAAGTTTTTCCAGGAGGCACTGCAGGCTTCTGAGCTCGAAAACATCAAAGTATCCAGCGAATTAATTGAATTCTACCATAGCGTAAGGGAAACCCTTTACGAGTTCAGCCCTTTGCTTACCAAAAACATCAGCGATCAGGACCGCAAAATCATCCTTGACAGATTGGGCAAAGCAGCCTCCGACTACAGGCAGCACATTTACCAAAGCGGTTTCTGGGGCAAAAAAAGGAGCGTTTCCCTCTCCGGCATAAAGAATTTCACCCAGGCATGCCTCGATTTTATTGAACATTCCATCCGGGCAAACCAGCGTGAAGACAAACTTTACCATGCCTACAACCTGATGACTGCCACCGACACAGAGGTCAGTTACTCGCACCTGAGCGAAATGCTCGAAGGACAGGTAGCGGTGTTAAGCTCCGGCTACCTTAGCTCAGCCGAAGCCCTCGAAGTGCTGGATGCCCTCAAGAACAGCGCCCTGTTCAGAGAAGATCAGTACAGCTACATTTTGTATCCCAACAAAGAACTGCCCGGCTTTTTGCAGAAAAATACCATTGCGGAAGCGGATGCAAAATCATCGGAACTCATACGAGAAATGGTGGCCGATGGCAACAATCAAATTGTAGAGCAGGACATCAATGGTGAGTACCACTTCAATGGCAATTTTAAAAATGCCGCAGACCTGGAGAAAGCCTTACGTTCCATATCCAAAACCGATTACAGGGAGCTGGCAGAAAAAGAGCGTAAACTACTGCTCAACATTTTCGAAAAAGTATTCAACCACAAAGCGTTTACCGGCAGGTCGGGAACCTTCTATGCTTTTGAAGGACTGGGCTCCATATACTGGCACATGGTTTCCAAACTTTTGCTTGCGGTGCAGGAATGCTGCCTGAAAGCCATTGAAGAAAAGGCCGACCCCGTGATTACCGGAAAACTGCTGGAGCATTATTATGAAATTGAAGCTGGTATCGGCGTTCACAAATCACCGGAATTATACGGCGCCTTCCCCACCGATCCCTATTCACACACTCCTCAACACCGGGGTGCCCAGCAACCCGGCATGACCGGACAGGTAAAAGAAGATATCCTTTCCCGTTTCGGTGAACTGGGAGTATTTGTAAAAGACGGACAGTTGTATTTCAACCCCGGTTTGCTCCGAAAAACAGAATTCCTCTCCGAAAGCACAACATTTGAATACCTGTCTGTACAGGGTGATAAAAATCAGATTGCGCTGAATCCGGGACAGCTGGCCTTCACCTACTGCTCAGTACCTGTGGTGTACACCATTGCTAAAACCGAAAAGATTGCCGTGCACTACCCTGACGGCAGCAAGGAGGAATTTGCCGGTAACTCTCTGAACCGGAATATAAGCAGCGAGATATTTAAAAGAACAGCTAAGATTAGCCGGATAGACGTCTGGGTACTCAAATAGATGAGCACCCGGAATCCTTTCCGGAATCTAAAGCAGAAAGCAAATCAACGATATAAAGACCAGGGAGAAAAACCTTGAGTAAACCATTATAACAAACCCCATCCATTATGAAACAAAAACTACTGTTCCTGATTTCATTTCTGGCCATTGCACTTATAACAGCCTGCACCCCCGGCCAGCAAGCCTCTGAAAAAACAGCTGCAGACATTCTGGGCAATCCCGACTATCTGGCCATTTCCTACGGAGGTTACCGCGAAATCACCAGGGATATTCAGCCAACCATCCCCCAACTGAAGGAAGACATGAAGATCTTATCGGCCATGGGGGTAAAAATCCTGAGAACCTACAATGTACATTATGATGAGGCCGCCAACCTGCTGGAAGCCATCCGGCAGATGAAGCAAGACGATCCGGGTTTTGAAATGTATGTGATGCTGGGCGCATGGATTGACTGCAAGAATGCCTGGACCGACCTTCCAGACCGCATCCGCGATCAGGAGAGCGACAGAAACGCCATTGAGATGGCTCGCGCCGTGGAACTGACCCAGCAATACCCCGATATTGTAAAAGTAATTGCCGTAGGCAATGAAGCCATGGTGCACTGGGCCTGGGAATACTATGTTGAGCCGGGCATCATACTCAAATGGGTAAATCATTTGCAGCAACTGAAGAAAGAGGGCAAACTGCCCGAAACCCTATGGATTACCAGCTCCGACAATTTCGCCTCATGGGGAGGCGGAGGCAGTGAGTACCACAATGAGGATCTGAATGCACTTATTGCTGCCGTAGACTTCATCTCTATGCACACTTACCCCATGCACGACACCCATTACAATCCTGATTTCTGGGGTGTGCCCCAGGAGGAAGAGCACCTTTCTGACCTGGAGAAAATCCACTCGGCCATGCTCAGGGCCCGCGACTATGCCATCTCGCAATACCAGAGTGTTGTGGATTACATGCAAAGCCTGGGGATAAACAAACCTGTGCACATTGGCGAAACCGGCTGGGCCAGCATTTCCAACGAGTACTATGGAGATGAAGGTGCTCGCGCTATTGACGAATACAAGGCAGCACTCTTTTATCATTATATGCGCCAATGGACGAATGAAGAAAGCATCACCTGTTTCTATTTCGAAGCATTTGACGAGCAATGGAAAGATGCCGCCAATCCGCTGGGTTCTGAAAACCATTTTGGCTTGATCAATCTGCAGTCGCAGGCAAAGTATGCCCTATGGGATCTGGTTGACAATGGAACCTTCGACGGCCTCACCCGCGATGGCAAACCCATCACCAAAACCTTTAACGGCGACAAGGAAGCAATGATGAAAACCGTAAAGGTACCTCCCACACAACAGGAAATCATGGAAATGAGGAGATAAAATACCGCGCATCGCATCGGCAGAATAGGCAAACAGCCATCACACATTCACCTGACAGACAAATTCAATCTAATCGTTATACCCATGGGTAGCAAATCAGGAGCCCGGCCCCGGGAAGTTGAGATTTATGAAACATCGGAAAGTGGCAACAAACTTTCCCGGATGAGGGTATTCCCTACCTCTCAGGAGAGGGTGCAAATCACTTTGCTGCCCGCAGATAAGTTTCAGACTATCACCGGGATAGGAGGTTCGTTTACCCAGGCTTCTGCTTATCTGCTCAATCGGTTAAGTGCGCAAAACAGAGACAAAATCCTGGAAGCATATTTTGGGGAGTCCGGCGCCCGGTATTCCCTCACCCGAACCCATATGAACTCCTGCGATTTCTCCCTGGGAAACTATTCGTATGCTCCAGTGCCAAACGACACAGCGCTGAACCATTTCTCCATTGAGGAAGACCTGAAGTACCTCATCCCCTTGATCAAGGCTGCTCAGGCCGTATCTGCGGAGGGTTTCAAAATCATTGCATCGCCCTGGACTGCCCCACCCTGGATGAAGGACAACAACGACTGGCGGGGCGGAAAGCTCCTGCCCGAATACTATGACACGTGGGCTTTGTTCTTCTCCCGATACCTGGATGCCTACCGCCAACAAGGAATAGAGATATGGGCATTTACCGTGGAAAACGAACCCCTGGGCAATAACAACAACTGGGAAAGCATGCACTTTACCCCTCAGCAGATGAATGCTTTTGTAAAAAGCCATCTTGGCCCCCGGTTAAAAAACGATGGCCATCGAGTTAAAATACTGGGCTACGACCAGAACCGCGACACAGAGCTGATGGAGTGGGCAGATGCCATGTACAACGATGAGGATGCTGCAAGTTATTACGATGGCATTGCAGTACACTGGTATGGAAGCACCTTTAACCATTTCCCCGATACTTTGCAATACGCATACAGCAAGGCACCCGGCAGGCATCTGATACAATCGGAAGCATGCATCGACGCACAGGTACCCAGGTGGCAGGAGGATGCCTGGTACTGGTCAGAAGAAGCTACCGACTGGGGGTGGCAATGGGCACCGGAGGAAAGAAAACACCTGCACCCCAGATATGTGCCCGTGTTCAGGTACGCACGCGACATCATTGGATGTTTCAATAACTGGGTTGACGGATGGGTAGACTGGAATATGGTGCTCGACCGGCAGGGAGGCCCCAACTGGGCAGAAAACTGGTGTGTTGCTCCCATCATTGCAGACCCGGACCAGGATGAGGTATATTTCACTCCGCTGTATTACATTCTTACCCATTTCAGCCGTTACATCAGACCCGGAGCTGTCAGGATCGGGTTTGACCACTCTGATAGCGACTTACTTCTCACAGCGTTTGAAAATCGTGACGGAAGTTATGTTGCGGTGATTTTCAATCCACAGGCCAGGGCAAAAAGCATACGCCTTTCCTGGCTTGCTCAAAACTTTGAATTTACCATCAATGCAAAAGCAATTCAAACAGTATTAATCCCTTCCAGAGACACCACAGAGCATTCCACTCTTTAAGTCTTACACATCAAAAAAACATAAGATAATGACAAGCTACCAAACACCCTTAAAGTACAGAGTTCCTTTTGGACAAAAAGCGGCCTTTGGCGCAGGAAACCTGGTAAACAACCTTTTGCCCGGCGCACTGGGCGTTTTCTCTTTCTTTCTGCTTACGGCCTTTGGCATGGACCCCGTACTGGCAGGTCTGCTGGGCGCCATGCCCCGGTTTCTTGATGCCCTCACCGACCCCATCATGGGATACATAACCGACAACACCAAATCGCGTTTCGGTCGCAGAAGGCCCTACATCTTTATAGGAGCAATTCTGAGTGGTATCTTGTTTGCCATATTGTGGCAGCTAAATCCAGAGAACACGCAGTCTTACAACTTCTGGTATTTTCTTATTTTATCCCTGGTATACATTATTGGCAATACCATTTTTTCAACACCCCTCATTGGGCTTGGGTATGAAATGACCCCCGATTACAATGAGCGTACCCGCCTGATGGGTTTTTCGCAAACCATCGGGCAAATTGCCTGGATGATTGTACCCTGGTTTTGGGTAATCATTGCCAGTCCGGAAATTTTCCAGCTGGGAGCTGATAAAATTGCCTCCATAACAGCGGACTTTGCCAATACTTTTTCGGTTCATGATTTTGGCTCTGCAGAAGCATACCAGGCAGCCCTTGACCAGAAGCTGGAAGCCACCCGCCAATCTATCGGAGTAAGAAATCTGTCTGTTATTGTGGGTGCAATCTGTATTTTCCTGGGAGTACTCCCTGCCCTTTTTTGCCGTGAGGTGGATCAGACCAATCTCACCAATCGCGATGAGCTAACCATCCGAAACATTGCCCGTAACTTCAAAAGCCTTTTGAAGAATATGGTACAGATCTTTAAAAACAAGCCTTTCCTCAGGCTTTGCGGCGCTACATTCCTGGTTTTCAATGGCTATCAAATGGTTGCCTCTTTCAGCTATTTCATAATTCTGTTCTACATGTTCAATGGCGATTATGGCCTTACCGGAACCTGGCCGGCATGGTTCTCAACTGTAAGTGCTTTGTGCACAGCCTTCCTTATCATTCCCATCATTACCATGATGTCGAACAAATGGGGCAAAAGGAATGCATTTATTGTTGCAACCTTTATTTCCATTGTAGGATATGGGTTGAAATGGTGGGGATTTAATCCGGAAAACCCCTGGCTGATGTTCATGCCCCTTCCTCTGATGGTCTTTGGTATTGGAGGTCTTTTCACACTGATGATGAGTATGACGGCCGATGTTTGCGATCTTGATGAACTCAACAACGGCATGCCCCGCAAAGAGGGCACCTTTGGCGCCATTTACTGGTGGATGGTTAAGCTGGGCCAGGCTCTCGCTCTATTCCTGGGAGGTTTGGTTCTGAAAGTTGTAGGCTTTGACCAGAATGCTGCCATGCAGACCACAGAAACCATTACCAACCTGCGGATTGCAGATATTCTGATCCCTTCTCTCACTGCAGGGCTCGCTATCCTTGTGATGTGGAATTACAACATTACCGAAAAGAAAGCACGGGAGATCAAGGATGAGCTGGTAAGTCGGCGCGGAGAGCTTTAGCATATTCAAGTAATCGAACAATTTTTTAACCTTTAATAATTGAAAAAATGTCATTCAGACCCGATCAATTTTTAAGCTTCAAGGGAACCAAAGAACCCGAGCAGGATCAATTCCTTGAAGGCAAGAGCGAAGAAGATCTCCATAATCTGTTCCTGGAGATCCTTCATGGCGGAGTTCATGGTTTCTGCTTCAGTCTTTATGAGGATGGCCAGAAGCCCGGCGATATCATCTCAGAGAGCCAGATCAGAAGAAGAATTGAGGTTTTACAACCCCATACCCGGTGGATACGATCTTTCTCGTGCATTGAAGGCAACGAACTCATCCCAAAGGTAGCCAAGGAATACGGTATGAAAACACTGGTGGGAGCCTGGCTGGGCACCGATCATGAAAAAAACCAACAGGAGATTGAGAACCTTATTCAAATGGCCAGGGAAGGCCTGGTAGATATTGCAGCAGTTGGCAATGAGGTGCTTTACAGAAAAGACCTTTCGGAAGAAGAGCTAATGCATTTTATCCGCAAGGTAAAAGAGGCAATCCCCGGCATTCCGGTGGGCTATGTTGATGCCTACTACGAGTTTGTGCAGAAACCTCACATTGCCGAACTGTGCGATGTTATCCTTAGCAATTGCTACCCTTTCTGGGAGGGAACCCAGTTCAAATATGCACTGCAGCACATGCAGCAAATGTATCATCAGGCAAAAATGGCTGCACTCGGGAAACCGGTTATCATTACCGAAACCGGATGGCCCAGCCAGGGCGAAAGCCTCGGAAATGCCGTGCCTTCCAGGCTGGCAGCCCTCAAATATTTCATCAACACCCAGCTTTGGGCCATGGACCATGACATTGAGGTCTTTTACTTCTCTTCTTTTGACGAATCCTGGAAGGTAGGTGCAGAAGGAGAAGTGGGCGCCTATTGGGGAATTTGGGATAAAAACGAAAAACTAAAATACGGTTATGAATACCTTTAAAGCTTTGCAAATTAACCCTGGAAGGGCCGTATGCTACTCTGGGTTCAGAGAAGGCCAGCAACCCGGCGGAATATATCCTTCCTATCAGGAGGTAAAACAAGATTTGTTGCTATTAAACGGCCATTGGGACTACCTCAGGGTTTTTGATTGCGACCCCCACGCAGAAACAGTGCTTGAAGTAGTCAGAAAGGAAAAATTGAATTTCCAGATTATGCTCAGCGCATACATCACTGCTGAAATGAACAATTTCAATTGCCCATGGAATGGAGGAGTATATACCGAAGAACAGCTTGAAGCCAACACCATTCACAACCAAAACAGGATCAACAAATTGATAGAGCTGGCCAACCTGTATCCAGACATTGTTTTCTCCCTTTCTGTGGGCAACGAAGCATGTGTGGAGTGGACAGACCATTATGTGCCAGAGCACAAAGTACTGGAATACGTAAACCAGGTAAAAAGTAAAACTGACCAGCCGGTTACTTTTTGCGAAAACTATGTACCCTGGCTGTTGAAACTGGACAAACTTGCAAAGGCTGTAGATTTTATCTCCATCCATACCTATCCGGTATGGGAGTACAAACACATCAACGAAGCCCTGGACTATACCCGGGAGAACTATTTCGCAGTAGCGAAAAAATTCCCCGACAAACCTGTAATCATTACCGAGGCAGGATGGGCTACTCACTCCAATGGACGGGGCATTAACCCGGAAAATGTTAACGAGAAATACCAGAAGATTTATTTTGAAAACCTTATGAACTGGGCAGAGAAGGAAAACATCCTGACGTTCTTTTTTGAGGCTTTCGATGAAACCTGGAAAGGATCACCCGAGCCCCTGGAGCCAGAAAAACACTGGGGCCTGTTCAAAATAGACAGGACACCCAAACTGGCCATTCAGAAACTGTTTACCTGATGTTTTTTACCATCAACCCAATCATTATATTTAAATCAAATCAATTCTATTTTTTATAAACCAAAATCCAAATTATCATGAAAAAGATCATTACGCTATTGTTGGGCCTCATCGTTACGATGAGCTTCGCCCAAAATGCACCCATCGATTTTGAAGCCGGAGGACACGGTGCTGACTGGACCTGGACGGTATTCGAAAACGCATCCAACCCTCCATTGGAGATTGTAGCCAACCCCGACCCAACCGGGATAAACACTTCTGCAACGGTTGCCAGGTACACCGCACTTGAAGCTGGCAATCCATGGGCAGGAGTAGAATCTCAACATGGGGTCGACCTGGGTACTTTTCAATGGAATGACAACAACCGCATTGTAAAAATCATGGTGTGGAAACCCGTGATCAGCGATGTGGGAATTAAGTTTGCCACCGGAAGCGGCTGGGCCCAGGTTGAGATAAAGGTTCCCAATACAGTAGTAAACCAATGGGAAGAGCTCACTTTCGATTTCTCCAATTACATCAACCCTCCCGACGGCAACGGAATACTGGGACAGATCATTATCTTCCCCGATTTTGCAGAAAGAGATCAGGATAACATTGTTTATTTCGACAACATCACCTTCCATCCCACCAGCGGAACTCCTTCTGATGAGCCTACGGTGGCCGCTCCTACCCCCCCGGCCCGCGACCCTGAAGATGTGATTTCTATTTTCAGCGATGCTTACACCAATGTGGCAGGCACCAACTTTAACCCTGGTTGGGGACAGTCAACTCAGGTAAGCATTATTGAAATCCAGGGCAACGAAACTCTTAAGTATGCAAATTTCAACTACCAGGGAACTGAATTCGCCAGCGCTCTGAATGTAACCCAGATGGAATACCTGCATGTTGATATGTGGACAGCTGATGCTACCAGTGTAAATATCTTTTGCATCAGCCCCGGCCCTGCAGAAACTGCTTATGCCTTGCCTGTCACACCCAATCAGTGGGTAAGTTACCAGATCCCTTTATCGGCTTTTTCAGGCGTAAACCTTGCTGAGGTAATACAGTTCAAGTTTGACGGAGGCGATGGCACACAAACCATCTTTATCGACAACCTCTACTTCTTTAAAGATGACAACGGGCCCGTTTACCAGATCAATGCTCCCATTGACTTTGAACCCGATGGTTTTGGTGCAGACTGGACCTGGACGGTATTCGAAAACGCAACCAACCCTCCGCTGGAAATTATCGCCAACCCCGACCCAACCGGAATTAACACCTCTGCAACGGTAGCCAGGTACACCGCACTGGAAGCTGGCAACCCATGGGCAGGTGTAGAATCTCAGCATGGCGTTGACCTGGGCACTTTCCAATGGGATGACAGCAACCGCATTGTAAAGATCATGGTGTGGAAACCCGTAATCAGCGATGTGGGAATTAAGTTTGCCACCGAAAGCGGCTGGGCTCAGGTTGAGATAAAAGTTTCCAATACAGTGGTAAACCAATGGGAAGAGCTCACTTTCGATTTCTCTGATTACATCAACCCTCCTGACGGCAACGGAACACTGGGACAAATCATTATCTTCCCCGATTTTGCAGAAAGAGATCAGGATAACATTGTTTATTTCGACAACATCACCTTCCATCCCACCAGCGGAACTCCTTCCGATGAGCCCACTGTGGCTGCACCAGCACCCCCGGCACGCAACCCTGAAGATGTGATTTCCCTTTTCAGCCAAACTTATGCTGATGTACCAGTGGATACCTGGAGGACAGACTGGTCTTCGGCTGTTTATCAGGAAGTAGATATTGCCGGAAGAACTACCAAAAAGTATTCGAGCCTTGACTTTGTAGGTATTGAAACCATTGCATCCCAACTTGACATATCAGAAATGACCCATTTGCATGTAAATGTATGGTCGCCCAACGTTACACTGTTCCGTGTAAAACTGGTTGATTTTGGTGCCGATGGATCCTTTGGAGGTGGCGACGATACCGAACATGAGTTAGTATTCTCCTCCCTTGCACAAGGGGAATGGATTAGCCTCAACATGCCTTTGAGTGAATTTACCGGTCTTACTGGCCGAAAGAATATTGCACAGTACATTTTATCTGGACAGCCCACAGGAGCGTTGACCATTTATATCGACAACCTGTACTTCTACAGAACCCCCACCTCGGTGGTCAATCCAAATCAGGACTTAATGGTGATGTATCCCAATCCGGTAACTTCAGGAGAACAATTAAGACTGGGCTTTGCCGTTGATCAGATTGAAGTATTTGATTTAACCGGAAAAAAAGTTATCTCAGCCCAAAACACTTCAACCCTAAGCACTCTTGGATTAAACAATGGCATTTACGTTGTAAGGATCATTGCTTTTGATGGAGCAGTAAGCACTAAAAAACTGATCGTTAAGTAACTCTCTTTTTCCATTAAAAAAGCCGTCCGTAAAAAGGACGGCTTTTTTTTATTACATTTAGGCCATCTTTTCAATAAACCAAGCCAGATATTGAAAACAAAGGGTATTATCACGCTACTGCTTTTCCTGGGAAGTTCTGTTGTTTTTGCCATGGTTTTCCCGGAAAAGGGAGTTCCGATGCTTCAGAATTTCACCCCTGCCGAGTACCACAACAGTGGCAAAGTATGGGGTATAAGCTCTGCCCCCAACGGCATATTGTATTTTGCTTCTGATGGTGGCCTGCTGGAATACGATGGGAAAACCTGGAACCACTTCCGGGGCAGCACCGGCTTTACCCGTTCGGTGCTCGTAGTAAACGACTCACTTATATACACCGGGTCAGACCTGGATTTCGGCATATGGAGAAGAAATAAGTTCAAGGGTTTCGACTACACCTCGTTGTATCCTTTCCAGGAGGCACTGAAAGACATCAGCGAAGAGTTCTGGAAAATCCACTTGCTGCACGATGGCGTTTTATTTGTTTCTTCGCAAAACTGCTACATTTACACAAATGACCAGTTGGTAAAAATCGCGGCCCCTTCAACATTCAGGGGGAGTTTTCGATCCCAGGAAACCATTTATCTGGTGGATGAAAAAAGCGGACTTTACGTTTTCGAAGAATTTTCCCTTAAACTCGTAACCCCTTTACCCGAAGCAATCAATACCCAGGTAGCAGGAATTACCCAAATGCCAGGGGGTCTGCTGATAGTTACCCGGGACAAGGGGCTCTTTTTCTATTCCGCGAATAAAATAACCCCATGGCCCATTGAATTGTCGCAACAGCTTAGCCAGGCCATTGTTTTCAGTTTCGAGATATTGGGCAACACTCATTTAGCTTTTGGCACTGTCCTCAGGGGGCTTTTTATTACAGACCTTGAGGGAAACATCATCCATCGTGTAAACAGACAAAAAGGATTACCCGATAACACGATCCTCTCTCTGCACTCCAGCCCCAGCGGAAAGCTATGGCTTGGGATGGATTACGGCGTTTCTTCCATGGATCTGAAGAGCAACTTCACTGCGTTCAATGATTACAGGGGAGATTTTGGCACAGGCTATACTGCGCTGCTGAAAAACGATATCTTCTACCTGGGAACCAATCAGGGTCTGTATCGCTCCCGATGGCAGGATCTGAACAACAACAGGGAGTTCTTCCGGTTTGAACTTGTGCCCCAGACAGAGGGGCAGGTATGGACACTAATAAACCATAACAACACCCTTTTAATGGGGCACGACAAGGGGCTCTTTTTAGTTTCGGATAGCAACATTGAAAAGATCAGCAACCAGGAAGGAGTATGGACTATTGTACCGTATAAAGACTATTTGCTTACCGGCAACTACAATGGTATCTACATTTTCGAAAACATTGCAGGTAAATGGACCTTCCTGAAAAAAATGGAACTTATTCTGGGTTCATGCAATCAGCTCATTGTCGAACACGAAAACGTACTTTGGATAAATATCCCAAACTTCGGCATAATCAGAGCGGTTCTTGATGAGAACCTGTTTCCCGCCGAAAGAACCATATTCACCCTAGACCAGTTTGAAGGGAGAGATCTATCCATACACCTTGACAATGAAGGAGTGCAGGTTTTCACCCACAGCTCGCAATATCTTTACAATCCAGAGAAGTCCGAATTTGCCCCATTAGCAGAACGACGATCTTTCCCCATTGCCGAAGGACAACTTGCAGGGGTCTATATGCCATTGGCCATTCATCCGGATTACTATTTCTTCCCTGTATACAATGGGTTTGCACTAAAAATCCGAACCAATGATGTTTCCTCTCCGGGAGACTTTTCCCTGGTACTGCGAAAGATGGAAGCTTTCAACAATCATCAAAGGGTATTGATTTATCCCGGGGTCAGACTACCCCGCCAACTCAACAACCTCCATTTCAGGTTTGCGGTACCGAACCAGAGAGATGTGCGGTATCAATACAGGTTAAACCCAGGAAACCCATGGAGTGATTGGAGTGAAAAAAATTTCATCGATGTACTAAATCTTAAGCATGGAGAATACACGATGGAGGTCAGGGCTATCATCCACAACGAGATTGTGGAAATGAATCCGGTAGCTTTCTTTATTGCCACACCCTGGTTTCTGACCTGGTATGCCAACATTGTTTATATTCTGGTTTTGAGTTTGATTATTTACGGACTTTACAACTGGCAAACCATTGCATTGAAAAAGCAGAAGAAGCAAATGTTGCTCAAGGAACAAAACTCCCTTCGCCAGCAAAGACAAAAACACAGGCAGGAACTGATGCGCATTGAGCAACAAAGACTTCAAAAAGAATACGATCAACTCAAAAAACAGCTTAAGAGCAAAACCATCGAACTGGCGCAGAAAGCCAGAGACAATGAAGAAAAAAACCGGTTGCTACTGGCACTTAAGGAGAAGTGCGAAAAGGCACAGCAAAACCCCGCACTGTTTGACATCAAGTGGGGAGAAATGCAAAGGATGCTCGATTCTTACCTGAAAATTGAGGACAAAACATTCGAAATACAAATGGATGAATTGCACCAGGAGTTCTTCAGGGAACTCAAAGAACGTTCGCCCGACCTCTCCAGCAACGATCTGCGTTTGTGTGCTTATCTGAAAATTGGTTTAAACTCAAAAGAGATTGCTGAAATACTCAACATTCAGCCTTCCAGCTTTTACATAAGCCGATCGCGGCTCAGAAAAAAACTGAACCTCAAACCCAGCGAAGATCTTTACAGTTTCCTGAATAGTTTTTAGCCCCTGTAGCAATGCCATAGTATATGCTTGCGGGCTTGGCCCTGGCAGCCATTAGGACAGTGCAGGATTATTCCGGAACCGACACCTCCAACCCCGATCAGTTTTTTAAACATCTCACCGATTGCCCGTTCTCAATAACCACTGACCCCCTTTCCACTTCAGTGTTTCTGTTTCTTATGTAACGAAACCAGGCTTTGTTTTCTTCGCTCGGAGTAGAGCTCCACCAAAAACCAGCTTCTCTGAGGAAGTTGAAATTTTCTCGATTATCCCACAAAGCAAGGCTTCCGCCGGGCAGCCCATTAAAACCACTGCTGTTATCGCCATTCCCATTGCCGGAGAGACCCACCTGATGCCATCCGCTTTCACTTTTCATCTTAAATCCAGCTACCTGGTTACCTCCAAGAAAATCGATCAGCTCTTGCCATTCATTGTCGGAGGGCAGTCGCCAACCAGGAGGGCAAACATTTCTGGCTGTCTCCCAGTCATAAAGATAACCATACCTTTCAAGGTTGCTTTGCCATCCATCAAAAGCCCAGTAGTTGCCTTTACCTGGTTTAAAAGCCAGATTCTCGGCCATCCATATTTGCTTTCCAATTTTTACTGTATTGTAAGTTTTCCCATCGCGGTGGTCTGTAAACGAACCGGTTTCCTGTCCGACTCCGATGAAAACAAAACCGATTAAGAAAAAAAGAAAGTTAAGCTGTTTCATAATTCAATGTATTCAGTAAAACACTAAAGTCAAATCCACAATCTGTCAGGCCATCAGCCTTAAACTAAATTTACAATTTTTTCTCGCAGGTTTTTCACTTCCAGGCACATTTACATCGAATAAACTCCATCCATTGCGTTTTGGGCATAAAGAGCTCGGACGGAAGTCCTGAACTCCACAATAAAAACTAACTGATGGTATTGGGAAAAAACACGGGTGCCGAAACAAAAAACAATGAACCCCTGCCTCAAAACTTTTCAAACACACCCAGCCCAAACAGGGCAAAATCGTACTTTACAGGGTCGGCGGGGTTCATGACCCTGAGCTGTGCGGTAAGCTCTTCGGCGGCCTTCCAGTCGTTTTGTTTACGGGTCAGCAGGCCCAGCTTGCGGGCCACTCTACCCGAATGCACATCCAGGGGGCAGATAAGATCGGAAGGCTTAAGCGATGGCCAGATCCCGAAATCAACCCCACAAGCATCGCTACGTACCATCCATCGCAGAAACATGTTGATGCGTTTGGCGGCAGAACCGTCAAGCGGATTGCTGACATGTTTGCGGGTGCGGGGCATATGGGGTAATTCGAAAAAAGTGTCTCTGAAGTGGCCAATGGCATGATCCATTCCTCCCTGTACCATTCCCCTGGCAAAAACCGCTTCCATACCCCCGTGCCGCTGATAAATATTTTTCAAGGCATACAAAAAAACCTCCAGGTCTGATGCATTGAAGGTGCGATGCACAAAACCCTCGAAAATGCGAAGGTGATCCTGTCTGAATTCCATCACAAAATCATAGGGTGCATGTCCCATGCCCTGCATAAGCTTACGGGCATTGATAATAATGCTTTTTCGCTGCCCCCACGCAATGGTAGCTGCCAAAAATCCTGCAATCTCCCGGTCTTCTTTTCGGGTAAAAAGATGTGGAATGCTGATGGGGTCGGAATCTATAAATGCAGGTTGATTATACTGAATGGCTTTTTGCTCGAGAATATCTGCTACACGCTTGTTGTTATCATCCATTGGCAACCGGGTTCATCTGCTGCTGGCAGGGGTTGTTTAAATTACTTTCTTCCCGTTCAGCCCCAGTATCTAAACATTTGGATACGGGGCATTCTGTCATCTTATTACAACAAAACATCAGAGCTGTAGTCCTTTGATTTGTTTGAACAGGTCTACTGCATAAACATCGGTCATACCAGATACAAAATCCACCACCGAACGTGCTTTTACGTAGGGATGCGGGTCCGAGACGTGGTATTGCAAAGGCATCAGGGTCAGCATCTTTTGGGCGTAATCTGTTTGGCTATGCATCACAGCATCATAGAATTCTTCCAGCAAGGCCCCGATTACCTTGTAGCCAGATATCTCGATCTTTACAACCGAAGGGTGCTTATAAACCTGCTGATAGGCCACCTCTCCACACTTCTCAAGGGCTTCTTTCAGACTGGGGTCTATGTCCTTTAGTAGTTTGGATGCGTATTTCCCCTGCATGATCAGGTCGTAGTGGGTTGAGAAAACATCGGCAGCAGCCCACACCAGCTTACCGATCACCATGGCTCTCAGATAGGCAATCTGTTCGTTTACATCGGTAACCTCCAGCAAGGTATTCTTTATTTTCTGCAGGCTTGCGCTATCCGCGGGGCTCCTGTAGAATTCAAGGAACAGCTCATGGATCTTTTCGCGGCTTATGATTCCCAGCTTATGAGCATCCTCCAGGTCCATCATCTGGTAGCAAATATCATCGGCAGCCTCCATCAGGTATACCAGCGGATGCCGGGCATACCTGCCAGGTTCATCTTCCAGATGAGGTATCCTGAGCTCCTGCATCAAATCGGCAAACGTATCTTTTTCGGTCTGAAAAAAACCATATTTCTTGTTCTTTGAAGCCTGCAAAGACCCAAAGGGATATTTGATCATGGTGCCCAATGAAGCATAGGTGAGCACATACCCTCCTTTTCTGCGCCCCTGAAACTGATGGGTAAGCAACCGCAAAAGGTTGGCATTTCCCTCAAAAGCAACCAGATCGGCATACTGCTCTGCGGAAATTTGGTTCTTCAGCTCCTGCCCCGCCCCTTCAGAAAAGAAATGCGATATGGCTTTTTCTCCGCTATGCCCAAAAGGTGGATTGCCCAGGTCGTGAGCCAGGCATGCCGTTGCAACCACAGTGTCTATCTCCCTTACATGGGTTTTTTCATCATCGGTAAGCCGATGGGCAATTTTCTGATAGACCACATTGCCCAAGGAACGGCCCACACTGGCTACCTCGATACTGTGGGTAAGCCTGTTGTGAACAAACACACTGCCAGGCAAAGGAAACACCTGGGTCTTGTTCTGCAGCCGCCTGAATGGCGATGAAAAAATTATCCGGTCGTAATCGCGTTGAAACTCACTTCGAATTTCACTGCCGCTGCTGCCAGCATTCTGTGCTTGCCCGAAACGTCTGGGCGACAACAAAGATTTCCAGTTCATAGATGATATAAGTTTTGCAGAAAGAACAGCACAGGCTACATATCTGATTTTCTAAAAAAGCACCAAGGCTGTGCACAGAGATCAAAGTTAGCAGAAATAGTGCTTTCGTGCAGAAAAACTGCCGATCTCTTTGACGTGGATTGTGTATCTTAGCTGCGTTAAAAAAAACAGAATTCATGCTTCATCACGAAAAATTCATCAGGGAGGTAGTTCAAATGGCTCAGGAAAATGTGGGTACCGGTATTGGTGGCCCCTTTGCAGCCCTGGTGGTAAAAAACGGTGAAATTGTGGGCCGCGGGGTCAACAGGGTAACCTCTACCAACGATCCAACAGCACATGCCGAGGTGGTTGCCATTCGCGATGCCTGCAAAAATCTCAATCACTATCAATTAACCGATTGTATTTTGTATGCCAGCTGCGAGCCGTGCCCCATGTGCCTGGGAGCCATTTACTGGGCAAGACCCCAGATGATCGTTTTTGCAGCAGAAAATACTGATGCGGCAAAGGCGGGCTTCGATGACTCTTTCATCTACAAGGAGGTTTCGCTCCCTTATCAGCAAAGAGCAATTACCACACTCAACATCAAGCCCGACAACTTCTTCAGCCCTTTCAGCACCTGGTTGGAAAATGAGACCAGGAAACTCTACTGAAAAGGCCTGAACCCATCATCGAAACCTTTGTTAAATCAACGCAAACCATTGTTTTTGCGCACGATTTTGACTACATTTAAATGAAGTTTCGATTGTTTTACATTGCCCCTACAATACCCCTGGTTTATGCACGACATTGAGCCCTGGTACTCCTGGCGAAACGTTTACATTGCCTCCGAAGATGAGCGTTCACCTTTTTTTGGCCGGGAATACAGTGAGTTTGAATTTACCCATGCCATTTACAATCACCTCATACACCCCCAATGGGATGAGATGGGCTCTCCTACCCTCTTCCTGAAGATACTGTATGTTGACTACGATGAGGGTTATGCCATTATTGAGCTCATTGGAGAATGGAACGATTGCCTGCACAACGACATCATGTTTCTGAAACGAAACATCGTTGAACCCATGATCGACGAGGGAATCACCAAATTCATGCTCATGGGCGAAAATGTGCTGAACTTCCACTATTCCGACGACTGCTATTACCAGGAATGGTTTGAAGAAATTGAAGATGGATGGATCGTGGGGATCAACTTCCGCGATTTTGTGATACGCGAATTCGAAACAGCCAACATCGACTACTACATTGCCTTTGGCACCCACTTCAACGATCTCAACTGGCGCAAATACTCACCCCATCAGCTATACGCACTCATCCACCATCAAATGATGCGGCGCCTGAACCCTTACAATGGCTGATCGTTCACACGATTATTATTTTCCTGGTTTACCAGGCTTTTCTCACGTATTTGCCTGGCCACTTCTTCTACCCGCCCAAACAATGCCTTCTCGTCAAGAAACAGCAGTTTACGATCGCGCATTACGATACGACCATCAATGATAACAGTTTCCACATCAGCCCCTTTGATGGAATATACCAGAAGCGAATAGATATTGTAAAGTGGATGAGCGTGTGGCTGCATCATATCCAGCAATATCATGTCGGCCTTTTTGCCTGGTTCCAGGCTACCGATCTGGTCTTCCATCCCAAGGGCTCTGGCCCCTCCAATGGTAGCAATTTCGACCACGGTACGCGCATCAAGCACGGTAGGGTCATTGCTGTTGAGTTTATGCAAAATGGCGGCGGTATTCATCTCATCAAACAGATCCAGGTCATTGTTGCTGGCAACACCATCGGTACCCAGACCCACCTTAACCCCGGCCCGGAGCAACTCGGGCACAGGAGCCACCCCGCTGGCAAGCTTCATATTGCATTCGGGGTTGTGTGCTACGGCGACGCCCCGGGCAGCAAGGATCTGGATATCTTCGGGTGTAAGATGCACCCCGTGGGCTGCTATTACATTATCACTCAAAACCCCCAGATGCTCAAGGTAGCCAACAGGTGTGAAACCAAATTCGGCAAGAGCCTGATCAAACTCCTTGCGGGTTTCAGCCACATGAATATTGAAGGGCACATTGTATTTATCGGCAAGCGCCTTTGCCTTCTGTATCAATTCTGCAGAACAACTGTAAGGCGCATGAGCAGAAACAGAAATCGTTATGCGCGGATGGTCGTTCCATTTCAGGATCAAGGCTTCGGCGGTTTGCAAACCGTGCTCGGGAGTGGGGCTGTTGGGAGCAGGAAAATCAATAACACTTTCGGACAAAACAGCCCGCATACCGGTTTGGTCTACCACCTGCGCTATTTCCTCAATATGATAATACATATCGTTGAAAGTAGTGGTGCCACTGCGAAGCATTTCGGCAACGGCCAGCTGGGTACCCAAACGCACATTCTCTCCATTGACAAATTCCGACTCTACCGGAAAAATATAATCATACAACCATTCGTGCAGCGGCAGGTCGTCGGCATACCCCCTGAAAATGGTCATGGGTACATGGGTGTGCGTGTTGATAAGACCCGGCATAATAAGCTTTCCTGACCCATTGATCATTTCAGCAGCTTTGTACTGGGCCAGAATGTCTGGTGTGGGCCCCAGGGCCAGAATACGATCGTTTTCAATTACAATAGCACCATCTTCATAAAAGGTATAATCAGAATCCATGGTCAGGATCATGGCACCATAAATAATCATTGTGTTATCTTTCATCATATCTTTTGAATTGCAACCCCAAAAAACCATTGCGATGATGGCTGTAAAAAGGAGATAATGTTTTTGCATAGGCTTATCGAACTAGTATAAGGTTTTCCTCAGCCTTTTGCCCGCCGCAAATCAATCCTTTTAAAGATTACTAACACCTTAGCAAGTAAAAGGTTGACTTTACCAAATCGATGGGTAAAATTGAGCAAATGTAAGCAAATTAACCCAAAACACGACCTTTGCCAATGAGAGTTTTTGCTTATGGCAAAAGCTTTCAAAGCCATTTTTTGAGGCTTTACACTCATTTTTATTAATTTAGCGAGACAAAATAAACTGAAGCTATTTCGTATTTTTACACTCCATTTGCAAATACATCTGCTCCCCTGTGGAGAGGCTTTTGTTCTAATAAACAGTAAACACTTAAAAACTTATATTCAACTAAATCTTTAACAATGATGATGGAAAAAATCAGAGAGTCTGCTGCCTTTTTGAAGGAAAAAACCGGGTTCACCCCTACCGTAGGAATTATCCTTGGTTCAGGATTAGGCGGATTGGTGAATGCCATTGATGTGAAGTTCAGCTTCGACTACAGCCAGATCCCCAACTTCCCTGTATCAACGGTAGAAGGCCATGATGGCAAGCTCATTTTTGGTGTTCTGGAGGGGAAAAATGTTGTGGCCATGAAAGGTCGTTTCCATTATTATGAAGGTTACAGCATGCAGGAAGTGGTATTTCCGGTAAGAGTATTGAAGATGCTTGGAATAACCCACCTTTTCCTTTCCAATGCCGCTGGAGGGCTCAACCCCAGCTTCGAGGTGGGCGATTTAATGATAATCCGCGACCAGATCAACATGTTTCCAGAAAACCCACTCAGGGGCAAAAACCTTGATGAATTGGGCACCCGTTTCCCGGAAATGGGCGAACCTTTTAGCCTGAAGCTTATTGCTCAAGCAAGGGAGATTGCCCGCAACAATAAGATCAGGTATCAAACCGGCGTTTATGTGGGAAGTGCCGGACCTACCCTTGAAACTCCTGCCGAATACAGGATGTTCAGAATCCTGGGAGCCGACTCTACCGGCATGTCTACGGTGCCCGAGGTAATTGCCGCACGCCATATGGGTATAACCTGTTTTGGCATTTCTGTTATTACCAATCTGGCGGTAACACACGGCATGGAAAAAGGAACCACCCACGATGAAGTTCAGGATGCAGCCGGGATGGCTGAGCCCAAAATGACCCTCATATTCAGAGAACTTATTAAAACTCTTTAGCCTTTTCCTGTGCAGGGAGCTCCCGCTTATTAACACCTAACCCCGATATCTATGAAGCATTATGTATTCTTGATCTATCTGCTATCAGCAGCGTGGTACCTCCCTGCACAGATTATCATAACCTCAACCGACTTACCCTCGGCAGGCGATACACTCCGCTACAGCATGTCTGTTCAGTTTCAGGAATTTGATTTCACCACCGGCAATGCACAGCATCAATGGGATTTCAGTGGGTTGCAGCACATAAACCAGGGCATTGAAGACTATAGAACAGTAACTTCGGTAAACTGGTTTCTGGGCACATTTGTTTTTCCTTCCTCCATGGCTATTCAAGCTTTGCCAGACCTGCCACTGGAGGATTTTGGACTGGAGCCGGAAGATTTCTGGTCAGTTTTCAAAAAGACCAACAGCTTGTATACCCAGGAGGGTTTCTTTATGATTTACCAGGGGCTCCCTCTTCCGCTGAAATACTCGCAGGCCGATCGTATTTACAACCTTCCTCTTGAGTATGATCATCAGTCAAGTCATCCTTTTTCGGGAATCATCAGCCTGGGCGATACCCTGAGCCTCTCGCGCCAAGGAGTGCGAACTACCCATGCCGATGCATGGGGAACCCTCACCACGCCCTACGGTACCTTCGAAACCCTCAGACTTAAAGTGGTGCTCTGGGAAAAAGACAGCCTCTACTGGCAAACTCTGGAGCAGCCTATTACACTGGAGCGAACCACTACCCGCTATGTGTGGCTGGCGAAAAACGAAAAATTTCCGGTGTTGGAAGCAAGCTATATTCAGTTTTTCGATGAACAGGAACCTGCACTCTTCAGCATCCGCTACCGCGACATTTACCGTGAACCGTTGCAAACAGAGGCCCCGGTGGCTGATTTTACGGCCCAAACCACTGAGGTAAATATCAATGAGCTTATCCATCTGCAAAATCTTAGCACTCCTGACCACGATGTCAATCATTACATCTGGTCCTTTAGTCCCGCCACCCCCAGCTTTCACGAAGGCACTCACAACAACAGTGTCCACCCCATCATCTCCTTCCCTGCTGCAGGCAGCTATACAGTGCAGCTGGAAGCCCTCAATGATGCAGGACAGGACATCATCACAAGGGTTCAGTATCTGGAGGTAAAGGATCCTTTATCCTCACCGCTGGTGAACCCTTACAACCTGAAGCCCTCGTGGTATATAACCCGGGAAACCCTGTGGTTGCAAAATGCCCCCGAAGACGGCACCATCGCCATTTTCGACATGCAGGGCCGTTTGCTTTTGCGCCAGGGATGGAAACATGATGCGGAGCCATCGGTAAACATTACCTCGCTTAAATCCGGCATTTACATAGTGCAGATCAGAAGTGGCATCTCTGGTGCAGTGGCACACCAGGGATTACTGGTTAACCCATAAGCCAAAGACATCAGGTATACACGCTCCTGGTACTGGAGAGATGCTACCACCCAAAATGAGAAAGCCCCGGCCAAAAGGACCAGGGCTTTCTTGTATAGCATTGAAAAACTTTAATCATGCCTGTGCTGCAGGACCTCCAAAATTCATAGGGAGCTTGGTGGGCTCGATATCCTTGATGGGGCCATGCACGCTTTCGTATTTGCCAATATTCTCGTGCAATGCCTTCAGCAATCTTTTGGCATGCTGAGGGGTCATTACAATCCTCGATTTCACCTTGGCTTTGGGTACACCAGGCATCAGGCGCACAAAGTCGAGAACAAACTCAGTATTGGAATGGGTAATGATGGCCAGGTTGGAATAGATTCCATCTGCTACATCTTCTCCAAGTTCAATATTGATCTGGTTTTGGGGCATTTTCTTATCAGACATGATCTTGTTTTTTTAAGATTTCTAAATGGTTAGTTACTTTCCGCTTCAGCCTTTTTCTTGGTGGCCAGCAGCAGATTGTATTCATCCATAGAACCCACGATGATGTTTTCATACTCGCGCAAACCTGTACCTGCGGGGATCAGGTGACCTACGATCACGTTTTCCTTCAATCCCATCAGGGTATCTACTTTTGCATTGACAGCAGCATCGGTAAGAACTTTGGTAGTTTCCTGGAACGAAGCAGCAGAGATGAAGCTCTTGGTTTGCAGCGACGCACGGGTAATTCCCTGCAATTGCTGACGAGCGGTAGCTCCTCTTGCATCGCGGGCAACTACAACCTTCTTGTCTTTACGCTTGAGCATAGAGTTTTCATCGCGCAGCTTGCGGGCAGTGATGATCTGACCTGGCTTGAGGCTGGAATCGCCCGGATCTTCTACTACTTTCTTTCCAAAGATCTCATCATTCTCTTCCATGAAGTCGATCTTGTTTACGATCTCATTCTCCAGGAAGCGGGTATCACCCGGATCTTCGATGGTTACCTTACGCATCATCTGGCGCACGATCACTTCAAAATGCTTATCGTTGATCTTTACACCCTGCATACGATACACCTCCTGCACCTCATTCACGATATATTCCTGAACAGCGGTGGGTCCTTTAATGGCGAGAATGTCGGCAGGTGTGGTCGGTCCATCGGAAAGCGGAGTACCTGCCTTCACGAAGTCATTCTCCTGGGCCAGGATCTGTTTGGAGAGCGGAACAAGGTAGCGCTTCTCATCACCGGTTTTGGAAGTAATGATCACCTCACGGTTACCACGCTTGATTTTCTTACCAAACGAAACAACACCATCAATCTCAGAAACCACAGCAGGATCGGAGGGGTTACGAGCTTCGAAGAGCTCGGTGATACGGGGCAGACCCCCGGTAATATCGCCCGATTTTCCGATAGCACGCGGAATTTTGGCAATAATAGAACCGGTAATAATCTCTTTCTTCTCGTTTACCACAATGTGCGATCCAACGGGCATATCGTAGCTGCGCAGTATTTCACCATCGGCATTAACGATACTGATTGAGGGGTTACGGGTTTTATCCTTACTCTCAATAATAACCTTTTCGAAATAACCTGTTTGCTCATCGGAGTCGGTTCTGTAGGTACCACCTTCAACCATATTATTGAAGACAATCTTACCAGACACCTCGGAGATGATAACGGCATTGTAGGGATCCCATTCGCAAATCAGGTCGCCACTTTGTACTTCCGAGCCATGCTCCGCATACAGGTTAGCTCCATAGGGTATGTTCTGAGTGGTGAGCACCATACGTGTGTTCTTGTCGATGATGCGCATTTCAGCAGAACGTCCAATTACTACATAGTAACTGCGTCCTTCGCTGGAAGTAAATGGAACAGCTCTGAGTTCGTCGATCTCCAGGATACCAGCATACTTGGCATTGATTTTAGAGGCGGTGGCAATATTACTTGCGGTACCCCCTACGTGGAAGGTACGCAGTGTAAGCTGTGTACCAGGCTCACCGATGGATTGGGCAGCAATAACACCTACGGCTTCTCCCTTCTGAACCATACGGCCTGTAGCCAGGTTGCGTCCGTAGCATTTGGCGCACACACCATGCTTGGATTCGCAGGTGAGTACCGAGCGAATCTCAACGGCTTCAATGGGAGAGTCTTCAATAATCTGGCAGATCTCTTCGGTAAGCTCTACACCAGCCTCAATAATGAGTTCTCCGGTAGTAGGATGGTAAATATCCTGCAGTGCAGTACGTCCGAGAATTCTGTCGAACAAAGATTCTACGGTTTCTTCATTATTCTTCAGGGCTGTGGCAGTCAATCCACGCAGTGTTCCGCAATCGGGTTCCGTAATGATTACATCCTGCGAAACATCCACAAGCCTACGGGTAAGATAACCCGCATCGGCAGTTTTAAGAGCCGTATCGGCAAGACCTTTACGGGCACCGTGGGTAGAGATAAAATACTCAAGTACCGACAAACCTTCTTTAAAGTTCGAAAGAATGGGGTTCTCAATGATCTCCCCTCCTTTGGCACCAGACTTCTGAGGCTTTGCCATCAGACCCCTCATACCAGAGAGCTGACGAATCTGCTCCTTTGAACCCCTTGCACCGGAGTCGAGCATCATATAAACCGGGTTGAAACCCTGGTTGTCGGAGGTGGTTTTATCAATAAGTACCTTGGTGAGCTTGGCATTGGTGTGTGTCCAGATATCAATGATCTGGTTGTAACGCTCGTTGTTGGTTATAAAACCCATACTGTAGTTTCCACGCACCTCATCAACCTGATTGTTGGCATCTTCAATGAGTAGTCTCTTTTCTTCGGGCACCAGGATATCTCCCAGGTTGAACGACAATCCACCTCTGAAAGCACTGATAAACCCAAGATCCTTAATGTCATCGAGGAACTGTGATGTGCGTGCAATACCGGTTACCTTCATGATACCACCAATGATATCGCGAAGAGCCTTTTTGGTAAGCAGCTGGTTGATAAAGCCATACTCTTCGGGAACTACCTGGTTAAAGAGCACTCTACCTACAGTAGTTTCGATAATTCTGTCAACCAACTGGCCTTTATCCAACACCTTCACCTTAACTTTGATGATGGCATGCAGGTCAACAGCCTTTTCATTATGCGCAATGATTACCTCCTCCGGGCCATAGAATGTAAGGCCTTCGCCTTTTACCCTGAACTCAGGAGTATCTTTCCTTGCCTTAGTCATGTAATACAGACCCAATACCATGTCCTGAGAAGGAACGGCGATGGGAGCACCATTGGCAGGGTTGAGAATATTATGCGAAGCAAGCATAAGCAGCTGAGCTTCCAGGATAGCAGCATTGCCCAGGGGTACGTGTACTGCCATCTGGTCGCCGTCGAAGTCGGCGTTGAAAGCGGTACATACCAGAGGGTGCAGCTGAATTGCTTTACCTTCGATCAGTTTGGGCTGGAATGCCTGGATACCCAAACGGTGCAGAGTAGGAGCACGGTTGAGCAGTACAGGATGGCCTTTGAGTACATTTTCCAGGATATCCCATACTACAGGATCCTTGCGGTCTACGATTTTTTTGGCAGATTTTACGGTCTTCACAATACCCCTTTCCAGCATCTTACGGATGATAAAGGGTTTGAAAAGCTCTGAGGCCATTTCCTTGGGCAAACCGCATTCGTGCAGTTTGAGCTCAGGACCTACCACAATAACCGAACGGGCAGAGTAGTCAACCCTTTTACCCAGCAGGTTCTGACGGAAACGACCTTGCTTACCCTTCAAACTATCGCTCAAAGATTTCAGCGGGCGGTTCGATTCTGTTTTTACCGCATTGGTTTTGCGTGAATTGTCGAAGAGTGAGTCAACGGCTTCCTGAAGCATACGCTTCTCGTTGCGCAAAATCACATCGGGAGCTTTGATCTCTATCAATCGCTTCAACCTGTTGTTGCGGATGATTACCCTGCGATACAGGTCGTTGAGGTCGGAGGTAGCAAACCTGCCACCATCCAGGGGCACCAACGGACGCAATTCGGGTGGAATAACCGGAACAACGTCTACGATCATCCACTCGGGTTTGTTGTCCATACGTCCCTGGGCCTCACGGAAAGCTTCCACCACCTGCAGACGCTTGAGGGCATCTGCTTTACGCTGCTGAGAGGTTTCGGTGTTGGCTTTATGACGCAGGTCGTATGAGAGCTGATCCAGATCCAGTCTGATAAGCAGATCCTTCAAGGCATCGGCACCCATGCGGGCAATAAATTTGTTGGGATCATCATCTTCGAGCAACTGATTATCCTTGGGAAGTGTTTCAAGAATGTTGAAATATTCTTCCTCTGTAAGGAAATCGAGGTAGTTGTATTCGTCGGATTTTACACCGGGATTGATGATCACGTATCTTTCGTAATAGATGATCTGATCGAGTTTTTTGGAGGGAAGCCCCAGCAAATAACCGATCTTATTGGGCAGGGAGCGGAAAAACCAGATATGCGCAACAGGCACAACCAGTTTGATGTGGCCCATCCTTTCCCTTCTTACTTTTTTCTCGGTAACCTCTACCCCACAACGGTCGCAAACGATACCCTTGTAACGGATACGCTTGTACTTACCGCAATGACATTCCCAGTCTTTTACCGGTCCGAATATCCTTTCGCAGAACAGCCCGTCGCGTTCGGGCTTGTAGGTACGGTAGTTAATGGTTTCGGGCTTAAGCACCTCACCATGCGACCGTTCCAGGATTGATTCAGGAGAAGCAAGACTGATGGTTATCTGGGAAAAGTTACTTTTTACATTGGATTCTTTTCTGAAAGCCATAGAAAGAAAGTTGATATGATTGAAAAATGTAGGTCAAAAGTGTGATAATTCGGGCCGAAACCCGGTATGATATCTTTGGGCAGCCCCGTTGAAGGGAACTGCCCAAAGAGAGTGGTTTTATTCAAATTTGATGTCCAGACCCAGACCACGAAGCTCATGTACAAGTACATTGAATGATTCGGGCACACCGGGTGTTGGCATATTATCACCTTTAACAATGGTTTCGTAGGCTTTGGCCCTTCCGATAACATCGTCAGACTTAACGGTAAGGATCTCCTGCAGAATATTGGCTGCACCAAAGGCTTCCAGTGCCCAAACTTCCATCTCCCCGAAACGCTGACCCCCAAACTGGGCTTTACCACCAAGGGGCTGTTGGGTAATGAGTGAGTAGGGCCCAATAGAACGTGCGTGCATCTTATCATCTACCATGTGGCCAAGCTTGAGCATATAAATCACACCTACTGTAGCAGGCTGATCGAAGCGCTCGCCAGTACCACCGTCGTAGAGATACACCTTTCCATTGTCTGGCAATCCGGCCTTACGCATCAGTTCGTTGATCTGGTCAATGTTGGCCCCATCGAAAATGGGTGTTGCATAGGTTTCGCCCAGAACCTGGCCGGCCCAGCCCAGCACTGTTTCGTAGATCTGCCCAAGGTTCATCCTCGAAGGTACACCCAGGGGGTTAAGAACGATATCTACAGGGGTACCATCGGCCAGGAAAGGCATATCTTCCTGCCTTACGATACGGGCCACAATACCTTTGTTACCGTGACGACCCGCCATCTTATCACCCACCTTAAGCTTACGCTTTTTAGCCAGATAGATCTTGGCAAGCTGCACAATACCTGCAGGCAGTTCGTCACCAACGGTGGCAGTGAACTTTTTGCGGTTGTAAGTACCCAGGATATCCTTGTACTTAATGGAATAGTTATGGAGCAACTCCTTGATCAGATCATTCTTCTGCTTGTCGGTAGTCCAGTTGTTGGGGTTAATAATAGCGTAATCTATCGACTGCAGTATCTTTTGAGTAAACTTGGTTCCTTTGGCCACCACTACCTCCTTGAGGCTGTTGCTAACCCCCTGTGAGGTCTTACCACTTACCAGAACGATCAGTTTGTCAACGAGTTTAGCTTTCAGATCAGCTACTTCCCTGTTGAATTCTTCATCAAGTTTTTCAATGATAATCTTTTCCTTGGTTTTGGCTTTCTTATCCTTGAAAACACGAGAGAAGAGTTTCTTGTCAATAACAACCCCTTTGGTTGAGGGTGGCGCTTTCAAAGAAGCATCTTTCACATCACCTGCTTTGTCGCCAAAGATGGCACGAAGCAGTTTCTCCTCGGGGGTGGGATCGGTTTCTCCCTTGGGAGTGATCTTACCAATGAGGATATCGCCTTCATTCACTTCGGCACCAATACGGATCAGACCATATTCGTCAAGATCCTTGATAGCCTCAGAACTAACGTTGGGAATATCGCTGGTAAGTTCTTCAACACCCCTTTTGGTATCTCTTACATCGAGAGAGAATTCTTCGATATGGATAGAGGTAAAGATATCATCGCGAACAATCTTTTCTGAGATTACGATGGCATCCTCAAAGTTGTATCCTTTCCATGGCATGAAGGCAACTTTAAGATTTCGGCCAATGGCAAGCTCACCGCCTTTGGTGGCATACCCTTCGCTGAGCAGTTGTCCTTTTACAACCTTCTGGCCTTTGTAAACGATAGGCTTAAGGTTGATGCATGTATTCTGGTTGGTTTTGGCAAACTTGGTAAGCTGATACGTCTTAACATCATCGTCGAAGCTAACCAGTTTCTCCTCATCATTGCGTGCATAACGGATCACGATCTGTTCTGCATCAACGTACTCAACGATACCATCGCCTTCGGCATGCAGCAAAACACGAGAGTCTTCGGCTACTTTAGCTTCCAGACCTGTACCCACTACAGGAGCTTCGGGGTTGAGCAGCGGCACAGCCTGGCGCATCATGTTACTTCCCATGAGTGCACGGTTGGCATCATCGTGCTCCAGAAATGGGATCAGCGATGCAGCAATAGAGGCAATCTGGTTGGGGGCAACATCCATGAGTTTAACCTTTTCAGGCTCCACAATGGGGTAGTCTGCCTGAAAACGGGCTTTCACCATGGGGAGTTCAAAAGAACCATCATTCTTCACAGCCACATTGGCCTGGCTGATGATATTTTCTTCTTCCTCTTCGGCAGAGAGATAAACCGGACCATCGCCATAGTTTACTTTTCCTTCTTCCACTTTAAAGTAGGGTGTTTCGATGAACCCCAGTTCGTTTACCTTGGCATAAACGCAAAGTGAAGAGATCAGACCGATGTTGGGACCTTCGGGTGTTTCGATAGTACACAAACGTCCGTAGTGGGTAAAGTGAACGTCGCGCACCTCAAACCCTGCTCTTTCGCGCGAGAGACCTCCAGGCCCCAAAGCCGACATACGCCTTTTGTGCGTAAGTTCTGCCAGAGGGTTGGTCTGGTCCATAAACTGCGAAAGCTGGTTGGTACCAAAGAATGAGTTGATTACAGAAGACAAGGTCTTGGCATTGATCAGATCTGTAGGAGCAAATACCTCATTATCGCGCACGTTCATACGTTCGCGAATGGTACGTGCCATACGGGCAAGACCTACACCAAACTGTGCATAAAGCTGTTCTCCAACAGTTCTTACACGACGATTGCTCAAGTGGTCAATATCATCTACATCGGCTTTGGCATTTACCAGTTCGATGAGATACTTAACGATGCTGATGATATCCTCTTTGGTAAGAACGCGGATATCCATCTCTGTTTCCAGATTGAGCTTCTTATTGATTCTGTAGCGACCCACATCACCCAGATCGTAGCGTTTATCGGAGAAGAAAAGCTTCTCGATCATACCCCTTGCTGTTTCATCATCAGGTGGATCAGCATTACGCAGCAGGCGATAGATGAACTCAACGGCCTCTTTTTCCGAGTTGGTGGTGTCTTTTTGAAGAGTATTGTAAATCAACGCATAGTCGTTGAGATTGATATCCTCTTTGTGAAGGATAATGGTCTTAACTCCTGCATCAATGATCGGATCAATATGTTCGTTTTCCAGGATGGTTTCACGATCAATGATCACCTCGGTACGCTCAATGGAAACAACTTCGCCAGTATCTTCATCTACGAAGTCTTCGATCCATGATCTGAGTACCCTTGCAGCGAGTTTGCGGCCTACATACTTTTTGAGGCCGGTTTTGCTAACCTTGATTTCGTCGGCAAGGTTGAAAATTTCGAGAATCTCTCTGTCACTTTCAAAACCGATAGCCCTCAACAGGGTTGTAACAGGAAGTTTTTTCTTACGATCGATATAAGCATACATCACATTGTTGATGTCGGTAGCAAATTCGATCCATGATCCCTTAAATGGGATTATACGAGCACTATAGAGTTGAGTACCATTGGCGTGTACATTGGTGCCGAAAAATACCCCTGGGGAGCGGTGCAACTGCGAAACCACAACCCTCTCAGCACCGTTGATAACAAAGGTACCTTTGGGGGTCATATAAGGAATGGTACCCAGGTAAACGTCCTGGATAATGGTTTCGAAATCTTCGTGCTCTGGGTCGGTGCAATACAGCTTGAGTTTAGCCTTCAGTGGCACACTATAGGTTAGTCCCCTTTCGATGCACTCCTGGATAGAATATTTGGGAGGGTCGATAAAATAGTCCAGGAATTCGAGAACAAAGTTATTTCTGGCATCAGATATGGGGAAATTTTCAGCGAAAACCTTAAAGAGGCCTTCATTTTTTCTGTTTTCAGGAGTAGTTTCCAGCTGGAAAAAATCCTGAAACGATTTTACTTGAACTTCGAGAAAGTCGGGATACGGAAAATGCCTGGTGACTGAGCCGAAGTTAATTCTTTTGTTGTTAATTTTTGTAGCGGCCAAGGTATGAAAATTTGTTGTTAGTAAAAGACAATATCCACCAAATAAACAATACTGCAATAAAGATTAGACCTCTACAACGAATATACATCCGGCAGAAGTCTAATCTTTAGGGTTTGAATAAACTTACTTTATCTCAACCTCTGCGCCAGCTTCTTCCAATTGTTTTTTCAGGGATTCAGCTTCATCTTTGGTGATTTGCTCTTTAACGGGTTTTGGAGCACCGTCAACCAGTTCTTTGGCTTCTTTCAGACCGAGACTGGTAAGTTCTTTAACCAGTTTCACAACTGCAAGCTTCTGAGCACCAGCAGCTTTGAGGATTACATCAAATTCGGTTTGTTCCTCAACAGCAGCACCGGCATCAGCACCAGCTACAGCGGCTACAGCTACAGGAGCAGCAGCGGGCTCAATACCATATTCGTCTTTCAGGATCTGAGCCAGTTCATTTACCTCTTTAACAGTTAGATTTACTAATTGTTCTGCGAAAGCTTTTAAATCTGCCATTTTTATTGAATTTTAATTGGGTTTCTAATCTTTTTGTTAAATAAATTTTTTGGGTTTACCCTTCTTTCTCTGAAAGGGTTTTTAATACTCCGGCAATGGTAGTACCGCCTGACTTGAGCGCAGATACAACATTTTTGGCAGGAGATTGGAGCAAGCCAATGATATCACCGATAAGCTCTTCCTTAGACTTGAGGTTCTCCAGAACTTCCAGCTGGCTGTCGCCAATGTAGATGGATTCCTGGATATACGCTCCTTTAAGGATGGGCTTGGGGCTGGTTTTGCGAAATTCTCTGATCAATCGTGCAGGAACGTTTCCGGTATCGGAAATCATCAGGGAAGTAGCACCTTTCATTACGTCGAAAAGGCGTTCAAAATCCTTACCTGATCTTTCCATTGCCTTGCGCAGCAGAGAGTTTTTCACAACCTGCATACTCACGTTTCTTTTGAAGCACAATCTTCTGAGGCGGTTGATGGTTTCAACATCCAGCTCGGAAGTATCGGTCAAATAGAAAATTTCGTTATTTGCCAGCTTTTCGGTGAGCGACTCGATAACCTGAAATTTATCTTCTTTTCTCATAAGTATCACCGTCTTTCAGGCGCTGCCTAAAACTAAGGCATGCCTTGGTTTTATAATGTAACTGATTTGGTTTCTACTGCAACGCCTGGGCTCATGGTACTGGACATAAAAATGCTTTTCACATAAGTACCTTTAGCAGCAGCAGGTTTCAACCTGATTATAGTTTGGATAAGTTCTTTGGCATTGTCAATCAGTTTTTCCTTTTCAAAGGAAACTTTACCGATGGAAGCATGAACAATACCGTATTTATCCACTTTAAAATCAATTTTACCGCCTTTCACATCCTCCACCGCTTTACCAATTTCCATGGTAACAGTACCGGTTTTGGGGTTGGGCATCAGGCCACGCGGACCGAGAATACGACCCAGAGCACCCACTTTGGGCATTACACTGGGCATGGTAATAACCACGTCTACATCGGTCCAACCACCTTTGATTTTGTCAATGTATTCATCCAAACCAACGTAATCAGCTCCGGCAGCTTTGGCTTCTTCTTCTTTATCGGGAGTACAAAGTACAAGCACCCGTACTGTTTTTCCTGTACCATGAGGAAGGGTAACCACGCCACGAACCATTTGATTGGCCTTGCGGGGGTCAACACCTAATCTGATATCCAGATCTACCGATGCATCAAATTTGGTATATGTGATCTTTTTGACAACATCAGCTGCATCTGACAGGGAATACACAGTATTCTTATCAAATTTAGCTAAAGCTTCTTTTTGGTTTTTCGTTAATTTAGCCATTTTCAGATTCCGTTAAGCTTTGATTTAAAAATAACCTTAAAAGTGCCTCACAAGGAATTAAGGTTTAAAAAGGAGCATTCCCTTTGATCTTAATACCCATACTGCGAGCAGTACCGGCTACCATTTTCATGGCAGACTCAATGGTGAAGCAGTTCAAATCAGGCATTTTGTCTTCGGCTATCACTTGTACCTGTTCCCAGGTAATGGTGGCAACTTTGATACGATTTGGTTCGGCCGAACCCGATTTGATTTTGGCAGCTTCCCTCAATTGCACTGCAACAGGGGGCGTCTTAATGATAAATACAAAGGATTTGTCCTTATACACAGTAATAATAACAGGAATAACTTTCCCTGCTTTATCCTGCGTACGGGCATTGAACTGCTTGCAAAACTCCATGATGTTAACACCTTTGGCACCCAATGCGGGGCCTACGGGTGGCGACGGGTTGGCAGCTCCTCCTTTGATTTGCAGTTTTATAAGCGCACTAACTTCTTTTGCCATTTTAATTGATTTTTAATGTAAAGGGGATCGAGACTAACCAATAACCCGGAAAGTTATTCCTTTTCTACCTGCATAAAGCTGAGCTCCAATGGAGTTTTACGACCAAAGATCTTCACCATTACCTTGAGTTTTTTCTTCTCCTCGTTGATCTCTTCGATAACTCCGGTAAAACTGCTGAAGGGCCCGTCGGTAACCTTTACTGTTTCACCCACAATAAAAGGAATATTGAGTTCTTCGTCTTTCTCGGAAAGTTCATCTACTTTCCCCAAAATACGATTCACCTCATATTCTCTCAAGGGCACTGCTTCTCCGGCAGATCCCAAAAAGCCCAATACTCCGGGTACAGTTTTGATGATGTGCGGTACTTCGCCAGTAAGGTTAGCCTCTATCAGGATATACCCTGGGAAATAGTTTCGCTCAGCGCTGATCTTTTTCCCTTTGCGCACCTGATATACTTTCTCCATAGGAATTAGTACTTGCGATACGTATTCTTGCAATCCCAGGCGGTTGATCTCGCTTTCGATGTATTGTTTTACCTTCTTCTCGCTACCGCTCACCGCCCTAACTACATACCACTTTTTTATTTGTTCGCTCATACTAATGAAAAGAAATTGATTTCCCGTTTTTTTGCTACTGATTTAGAAGAATGAATATTAGAATATTCAGTACGCAAAATTAGAACTCAATTGTAGAAAAAAGGCTTACAAAAAGAGTTTGTAAAATTGCTTCAATACAGAGCTGAACGCCATATCCATCAGATAAACCACGGCTGCGATTATAAGGGAAGCAATGGATACAACAACGGCGCTACTTTGCAGTTCGCTCCAGGTAGGCCAGGAAACTTTATTGATCAATTCATCGTAGGTTTCCTTGAAATAATTCACAATTTTTTTCATCGTAGAAATGAAGTTTTTGAATTGTTTTCAGAAGCTTAAGGGTCTCGCTCACACCAAGACCCTCCAGATACTAAATATTCTAATCTTTGCACGGGTGGTAGGACTTGAACCCACAACCAACGGTTTTGGAGACCGCTACTCTACCAATTGAGCTACACCCGTTTGTAAAAGGGAGGCCTCAAGAAAAGGCCCTCCCTTTTTTATGGTTAATCTTACAGATTAGTCAAGGATTTCAGTTACCTGTCCTGCACCTACTGTTCTACCACCTTCGCGGATTGCAAAGCGAAGACCTTTGTCCATAGCGATGTCAGCGATCAGGTCTACAGTGATGGTGAGGTTATCACCAGGCATACACATTTCCACGCCATCGGGCAGGAAGATCTCTCCGGTAACGTCAGTTGTACGGAAGAAGAACTGGGGACGATATCTGTTGTGGAAAGGAGTGTGACGACCACCTTCTTCTTTCTTCAGGATATACACCTCAGCTTTAAATTTTTTGTGAGGAGTTACAGAACCGGGCTTCACGATAACCATACCACGGCTGATAGCATCCTTGTCAATACCTCTGAGCAGCAGACCAGTGTTGTCACCAGCTTCACCACGATCGAGGATCTTGCGGAACATTTCCACACCGGTTACTACAGACTTGAGTTTCTCAGCACCCATACCGATAATCTCAACGGGGTCACCAGAGTTGATAACACCAGTTTCAATTCTACCGGTGGCTACAGTACCACGACCGGTGATTGAGAACACGTCTTCGATGGGCATAAGGAAAGCTTTGTCAACTTCGCGGGTTGGCTCAGGAATCCAGGTATCAACAGCATTCATGAGTTCCATGATTTTTTCTACCCACTTGGGCTCCATATTCAAACCACCCAAAGCAGAACCGCGGATAATTGGAATATTGTCACCGTCGAATTTGTAGAAAGACAGCAGGTCGCGTACTTCCATTTCAACCAGGTCGAGGAGCTCTTCGTCGTCAACAAGGTCAACTTTGTTCATGAAAACTACCAGCTGGGGAACACCTACCTGACGGGCAAGAAGAATGTGCTCGCGGGTTTGGGGCATGGGGCCGTCGGTTGCAGCAACAACCAGAATAGCACCGTCCATCTGGGCAGCACCTGTTACCATGTTCTTAACGTAGTCGGCGTGTCCGGGGCAGTCAACGTGAGCATAGTGACGGTTTTCAGTCTGGTACTCAACGTGGGCAGTATTAATAGTGATACCTCTCTCTTTTTCTTCGGGAGCCTGGTCGATAGAATCAAATGAGCGAACCTCAGAAAGGCCCTTCTCAGCCAATACCATTGTAATAGCGGCGGTGAGGGTGGTTTTACCGTGGTCAACGTGACCGATGGTTCCAACGTTCACGTGGGGCTTACTACGTACGAATTTTTCTTTTGCCATATCTAACTGGATGTTTAAATTTTAAAAAAGGGATTCTATTTTTTCTGATTTTGATTCTGTTGCTGGCAAATGCCTTGAGCCAACGACGGGAATTGAACCCGTGACCTCTTCCTTACCAAGGAAGCGCTCTACCCCTGAGCTACGTCGGCTGATAATTTTTTTTACTGGAGCGGAAAACGGGACTCGAACCCGCCACCTACAGCTTGGAAGGCTGTCGCTCTACCGGATGAGCTATTTCCGCTGATACTATTTAAAAAGTGGGGGGGGAAGGATTCGAACCTCCGAAGGCGAAAGCCAACAGATTTACAGTCTGCCCCATTTGACCGCTCTGGAACCCCCCCGAAATAATTTCAGGTTTTCAATATTTTAAAGAACGAGCCGGTGGAGGGATTCGAACCCCCGACCGTCTGATTACAAATCAGATGCTCTGGCCAACTGAGCTACACCGGCAAAATTCTGGTGTCGGTCTTTTCTTAAGCTTCTGCTGCAGCAAAACTGCTATGAACATGAAAAAAGCAGACCTTTCAAAAAGGTCTGCAAATGTACGAAAGATTTAAAAACTACCAAAAATTTATTTCTTTTTTTTCCCGAATTAAGCAAATACAGGATTGACAAGCATTTAGAGCCCTTTTACTTTTTCCTTATGCCTGGTAATTTGTTTTTTAAGTGCATCGGTGGCGTTATCGATGGCTTCTTCAAAACTCTTGGCTTGCTTTTTAGCAAAAAGATCATTGCCCGGGATCATGATGCGAACCTCTGCAATCTTGTTCTCATTGGTCGAAGATTGGTCGAGTTTAAGGGTAACTTCACTGCCAATCACTCCGTCGAAAAGGCTGGCTACTTTGGTTACTTTTTCACGAATGAAACTCTCCAGTTTTACATCAGCTTTAAAATGCAATGAACTAATTGAAACTTTCATGGCGGTTCCTCCAGATTTAAGCCTTTGGGTGGGCTTGTTTATAAACTGATTTTAACTTCTCAACCGTGGTATGCGTATACACTTGTGTGGCACTCAAACTGGAATGCCCCAGAAGTTCCTTGATCGCGTTGATATCTGCTCCCTGATTTAACATGTGAGTAGCAAAGGTGTGGCGCAATATATGCGGGCTACGCTTACCTGCGGATGTATATGTGCTAAGGTAAAAATTTACCACGCGATAAACAAATCTGCGGTATATTTTTTTGCCTTTATCAGTAACGAACAGATAATCGGTAGTATTGTTTTCAAAAACCAATGATTTCTGTTTCAGGTAAAGCTTACAAGTACTTACCAGGGTATCTACCATGGGTACAACGCGTTGCTTATTCCCTTTTCCCTTTACCCTGAGTTGCCCCTGGGCCAGGTCAATATCGGAATGCAGCAACTGAACAAGCTCAGCCAGACGAATGCCTGTAGCATAAAACATTTCCAGTATCAGCCGGTCGCGAAGTCCGGCAAAATCTTCCGTAAATTCAAGTTCGTCAAAGAGCGTTTTTGTTTGAGCCTCAGGCACAAAAACAGGCAGCCTCCTGGCTACCTTTGGCATTGTAACTTTCAACACAGGATTGCTTGTGAGCGCTCCCAATTGCTGGCAGTATTTGTAGTAAGATCTCAGTGATGAAATCTTTCGGTGAATGCTTCTCGAACTTATCCCCTTCTCCAGCAGGCCAGCCAGCCAAAGACGTATCTGTTGCGGTTGTGCCTGTAGTAAGGAGAAGGATTCGTTCTCCAGCTCTCTGCAATGCTGCAGAAATTGTTCAAGATCGTTACGATAACTGAGCAGAGTATGCTCAGAATATCGTTTCTCGTAATGCAGATAATCAATGAATTGGGCTATTTCCATAGAAAACAAAGAAACTTTTGCTAAAATAACAAGAATGGTACTTGTGAGCAAAAGTTTCCTTGCAAAATGCCCCTTCAGAGCAACCTCTTAGGCTTCGCTCTGGTCTCTGAGCTTCTGTATGTACTGAGCCTTTAACCTTTGCTCACGATTGATTACAGAAGGCTTGGTGAATTTTTGTCTTTCACGCAGCTCTTTCAGAATGCCGGTTTTTTCAAACTTTCTCTTCAGCTTCTTGAGAGCCCTGTCAATGTTTTCACCTTCTTTGATAGGAACAATAATCATTTTGACCTCTTTCTTTATTGGGTTGAAACTATTATGATTTTCAAAAATTTATTGCAAAACGGGCTGCAAAATTACGAATAGATTTCTATTAATCAAAAAAATAATGAAAATTTTACCCCATTGAGAAATAACTTCCAAATGACTTATAAAAATGCTGGACCGGCAAGCATCCATACACTGGGTCAGTTGCTGCGGTTGCGCTCCAGAAACCTTGTCATTTGCCTGTAAAGATGCAGCCGGGCATTGCCTCCTGCAATACCGTGATCGTAATTGGTATAAATGAGCAATTCGAAATCAGCATCGGCTTCCACAAGAGCATCTATCATCTCAAGGGTATTCTGGTAGTGCACATTATCATCGGCAGAGCCATGCACCAGCAGCAATGATCCTTTGATCTTACTGGCATGAGTAAGGGGTGAATAATCATCGTATCCTGCAGGATTTTCCTGTGGAGTGCGCATATATCGCTCAGTATATATGGTGTCGTAAAACCTCCAGCTTGTTACCGGGGCTACCGCAATGGCGGCATGAAACACCTCTGCCCCCAGCGCCAGGCACAACGCCGCCAGATAACCGCCATAGCTCCATCCAAAAATAGCTATACTATTCTTGTCTACGTAGGGGTAGGTTGCCAGGTATTGGGCGGCTGCAATCTGATCCCAGGCCTCCAGTTTGCCCAGTTGCATATAGGTGCTTTTCCGGAACGCCTCTCCCCTTGCCCCCGTGCCACGGTTATCTACCGAAACAACAATATATCCCTGTTGTGCCAGCATCCGAAACCATGCTCCGTTGAAAGTATTCCAACGGTCGGTAACGGTCTGCGAATTGGGCCCGCCGTAAACATACATCAATACGGGGTATTTTTGATTTTCATCAAAATCGGGTGGAAAAATAATCCAGGCGTTGAGGGGTTCTCCTTCATCAACCGGGATGGTAATGAATTGTGCGGGCACATACCCCTTCTCTGCCAGTCTTTGTTTGAGAGCCTCATTGTTTTCAAGTACACGTATCTCTCTTCCCCTGTTGTCGTGCACTGAGAAAACAGGGGGTTGATTGATTGTGCTGTAATTATTAAGAAAGAATTTAAATCCAGACGAAAAGGCAGGACTGTGATAGCCCGGTGCCTGGGTAAGCTTTTGTTTATTGCGGCCATTGAGCCCAATGCTGTAAAGATGGTTTTCCATCGGACTATCTTCTGCAGAGGTATAATACAACTTTTTGTTCTTTGGGTCAACCCCCAGAAAATCGCGTACATCCCATGGTCCGTTTGTAAGCTGACGCACAAGACGACCTTGCAGATCGAACTGGTACAAATGGTTAAAGCCATCGCGTTCACTGCTGATAATAAAGGTCTTGCCATCATCGAGAAACAACAGATCATCGGTAATTTCAATGTAATACTTGTTTTGTTCTTCCCACAGCAATTCTGTTCTTCCTGTGCGGACATCGGCCCAAAGGATCTCAAGATGGTTCTGGTGTCGGTTCAGCCTGAGGATCGCAAGTTTATGAGGATCGCGGCTCCATTTGATCCGCGGGATATACTGATCGGTATTTTGGCCGGTGTCCATGGCAATGGTGTTGCCGTCTGACAGATGGTAAACATGTATGGATACGTGGGCATTCTCTTCGCCCGCTTTGGGGTATTTGAACCGATGTTCGATGGGATAAAGTTCGCCATACAGGAGCATATTGAACTCCTTCACATGCGATTCATCGAATCTGTAATAGGCTATAGAGCTGCCATCGGGCGACCATTCAAATCCCTGGGTAAAGCCAAACTCCTCTTCGTATACCCAGTCGGTAGTACCATTGATAATGAAATTATGAAGGCCGTCAGTCGTAATAGCAGTTTCCTGAGCAGACCCCAGGTCTCTCAGAAAAATATTGTTATCTCTTACGAATGCAACCTGTGAGCCATCGGGCGAGAACTGCGGAAGTCGCTGCATACCCTCCTGCGAAAGCGGATAAAGTACATTTTCAGCCAGATCATATACATAGAAATCAGATTCGGAAGAGTATCTGAAAATAGAACGGGTATTGAAAGCCAGTAATAATTTTTGTTCATCGGAAGAAAAGAAATAATCATCCAGGCCGAATTTCTCCAGGGCCTTTTCGCCCGGCCACTGACTGGCATCAAAAAGGGTTCTCACAAAGCTACCCGTTGCATAAGAATACATGTTGATGCGCGAACGACCTTCCAGACGCGTAAAATGCTCGCCATCGTTCATGCTTTTGCCCAAACGAATGGTACGAGGCACAAAAACCCGATCTCTCCAGATATCTTCGAGGCTAATGGGTTGCTGAGCAAGCACGGTACTTAAGCTCACAAAAAAAACAAACAAACTCATTAGCAGCTGTTTGTAATTGCCGAAATAGTGAATCATAAAACAGTTTTTCAGGTACAACATGACCTCTTTCCGCCAACGCGTTGGCCAGGATCACAGGCGCCAAAAATACAGATATTTTCTTAACCTGACTTTCTATTGTAAAAAATGGAAAAACCCACAACTTACCCTAATGGTGTAATTTGGTGGCATTGAATAATGGGAAACACTATTGTCCGGATAAATCCTGGGTAGTTCCTTGAAATGCCTGTTGTTTGTGCTATCCCTGCAGGATTAAGGAAAGAAAGGCATGCTTTGTTGCTACAAAAATTTCACTCCTAACGGAGTTTAAAGGCGATCGTGCCACGAAAACTAACCCCGTAGGGATAAAATGTTTATAGCATGCAAAGATGTTATCTCAAATGAGTTGCGTAGAAACGGAACCCTTTAACCGGACAACAACGCATGGAAAACAAAACCGACCATTCAAAGTGCAGGAAACGCTCAGGGAGAGAAAAAACAGAGATAGAAAAAAACCAAAGCCTTTGAGCGCGAAAAATGGGTAATTTTACGCTTCAATTGAAAAGACTGGAGATATCAAACTCATTTTTGTAAAGGGCAAGGATCTCGTCTGTGCTGAGTGTTTCTACCTTTTCAACCTTGTTGTTGTTGGGCACGTACCAAACTTCAGCAAAAAAACCAAAAAGGGTATAGAGTTTTATGTTAAAGTAGAGGAAAGACCGCGTGGCTACCTCGTTTCCGTGTTCGAATACAAGGTATATTTTTTCCTTCAGGGGGCACTGATCAAAGGTAACTGCATCCATAGCCAAAAGATTTGAGTATCAAAAATAAAATAAATACCAAGACAACAAAATGGTTCAATCATTTTTAACGATATTTTTATGAGATTAATCAAACATATCCCCAATTTCCTCACCTCATTGAACCTTTTTACCGGAACCCTTGCGGTTGTTTTTGCATTTGAAGGTCAGTTTCATTGGGCTGCACTGCTGGTGGGGATTGCCGCACTTTTCGATTTTCTTGACGGTATGACAGCCAGGCTTCTGAAAGCATGGAGCGCAATGGGCAAGGAGTTGGATTCCCTTGCAGACCTTGTGAGTTTTGGATTGGCACCAGCAGTAATTCTATTCAGGCTTATGCAACAATCCAATGGCCTCCCCCTGGTTGCCATCAACAGCATCAACGTTTTGCCTTTTACAGCCTTTATCATCACCGTTTTTTCTGCATTGCGATTGGCTAAGTTTAATATCGATACGAGGCAAAGCGATAGTTTTCTTGGCCTCCCCACCCCAGCCAACGCTATTTTTATTGTTTCCATTCCCCTTGCACTACATTATGGGGAAGGGTTTTTCTATCCGCTTTTTGCGGCGTTGACTCAGAGTTTTGGTGCATTGGCCATCATGGTGGCGATCCTGTCATTCCTGATGATCGCCGAAATACCCCTATTCTCTCTTAAATTCAAGAGTTTCAGGTTTGCTGAAAACAAAACACGTTTTGTATTTTTACTGATCAGTTTGGCAATGATCATCATGTTTCACTGGTACGCCATAGCCCTCACTATTATATTGTATTTGCTTCTTTCTGTAGCAGAAAATCTAGCCAGGGGCCGGCGGATCGAAAAGTAATCTTGTATGGCGGAAATTCATGATCTGGGGAAAAGCGGCGAACAATTAGCCTGCAATCATCTCCAGGATAAAGGATATAAAATACTGGAGGTCAACTGGCGAAAAGGTTCACTGGAAGTGGATATCATTGCCCGGAAAGACAATCTGCTGATCATTGCAGAAGTAAAAACACGCAGCACCAATTTTTTTGGAGAGCCCGAAGAGTTTGTAACCCGTGCCAAACAGAAAAACCTCATCCGGGCGGCCAATTTATACATCCAGATCAACAACCTTGACCTTGAAACCCGTTTTGATATAGTATCCGTTTTACTCAAGGGAGACCAGCACCAGGTTCACCATATTGAGGACGCGTTTTATCCTACCCTGTAATGCGATTTTTTCACATCGTTGCATCGCCAGCATTCTATTGGGGCATGATATTTGCCATCAGGCGAAGGACAAAATTATGATTTACCGCTGCAATTCTTGGAATTGACATATAAATTTATAATTTTGTCATTGCTATTAACCCAAATTCATTTTAAACAACAAAAACTATCGCTTATGAAAAAATTTCTGACTTTGATTGCGGTGGCCGTTATGGGTATCTGTGTTGCACAGGCCGGCACATCCTATCATCTCGACAATGCAGCTGTTGATGCAATGTTTGCCAATGCTGAGGTAGTAGAACTCAATGGCTTTGAAACCATGGCACCCCTTGCCGGTATGGCCGCTGAAAACCAAATGTTTTTCCAGCAGGATAAAGATCCATTGGTAGCATTTCTGCTCAGCTGGTTCCTGGGTTATCTGGGTATCCACAGGGCATATCTGGGCACATCAACCGGCACCATTGTAGGATACATCCTTACTTTGGGAGGTTGTGGTATTGTTGCCACCATCGACTGGATCATGCTATTGATAGGATTGGTTAACAACGACATCAGTCAGTACATCGACAATCCAAAATTCTTTATGTGGTAGTAGCAAACACCTAAAATGCTAAGAAAAATCCTTGCGGTAATCCGCAGGGATTTTTTTTATAACAAGCTCTGCAAATACAATCTCTGGCGAGCAGTAAGCTGATCATTGTACTGCAATTCTCTCAGAAAATGATTTCTGAGGGTGTGTAATTGCCGGGTATCATCCACTTTTTGCAGCAGGGTGATGTGATGATACAGAAAAATTAAATTGCCCGGATACTGCTGGGTAAGCCAGGAGGAATAGGTAAGTGCTCCTGCATAATCCTGCTCAATTTCCTGCAATATCTTCATTAAAAAATAATGTGCTTCGGTTTTAATAACCGGATCGATGCTACGTGCTGCAATCTGAAGCTGTTGTTTCCCCTTTGCCATATCGCCCTTTGGATACATCAGGGCATACACCAGCAGAAAGGGGTATCGCCTGCTGCCGTAGGCAGTCATATAGTTATACAAACCAGAGGTCAGATTAAAGTCGGGAAAAACAGCTTCCTGCCCAAGCGAAACTTTCAGAAAATCGGCGCATTGTTTCATATGCCTTATGGCTCTTACATATTCGCCATTGAGAACATCAAGCCGTGCCTTTAGGGCATACAGGTTGATCAAATGAAACACATCGGTGAATGAAGGCTGCCCCTGGCCCAGCACCTGACTTGCCTGCTGGGCAAGGGAAAGGCTCTCAAGGTAATTGCGGCTGCTCTGATCATCCATCTCCTGGCTTATCAGTCGCCACCAATAATAATGCGACCTCATCAGATGTGGCAGATAATGCGTGCCAGCTGTCAGTTTCATTTCCTGTATCTTTTTGTCTGCATCTTCAAACCGGAAATGATACAGATCTTTCATCACCAATGCTGCCTGGTGCTGCATCGGATCCGGGCTGTTACCACCTCTGGCGGCAACTGAACCTAAAAGCAACACACATACCAGAAAACACAGCTGCATACACTTATCTCTCATGATTACTCTCCGACAGGTTGAAAATCATAAATACGTATTTTTGCAGGTAGTCCTTATATTCGCTCATCATTTGCAGATTTTGTTGCCCGGCCAGATAACCGGCCTGTCTTATCCCTCCGAAATAAAAAGACTGAAACATCCCCAGACCAAGCACAAATCCACTGATATACAAATTATTAAAACCCATAAAGCCTGCAATACCCAGCGATACCAGTTGTGAGCCGGCATTGATCATTGCTTTTCCGGGATAACCCGCATACAACTGACCTGCACCGGGAACAAAAGTTGACCACCGTTCTGCCTTACTTACAGAAAGCTGCACTGGCACAGCACATTGACAGAAAACATCCATGGTCAGTTGCACCAGGCTATCAGTAAGCTGAGCATCCCAATCAGCTACCATAATCATTTCGAGGGTTTTTTCCTGCGCCAGGGGCCAATCCTCCATCCTCAGTGCAGCCAGGGCAAAAAGCAGCAAAGATTCTGGCTGTGAAGCAGTATGAGGATAAAAGTGCTCCCGCTGACGGAGCAAGCCTGCACTGGATCCATAATGTCCGGACATGTAGTCGCAAAAGGCCATTTCGTACAATACCTGCTGGTGCAGATCCGGAAACTGCTGCAAATGAGCTGATCTTTGCAGATCACGGCGTGCTTTGGCAAATTCATTCATTTGCTTCAAAGCCTGTGCCCGGTTCAAATTGGCCTGCATACGGGTTTGCGGATCGGCCGAAAAAAACCAAATCCTTTCGAAGGCAATGGCTGCTTCAAAATAATTCTGCTGCAACATCAGCTGATGTGCCTCTGCCTGCAGGAGGCTATCGGACCTTTGCGCCCGGAGTTCAAGGGTAAAGCTTTCGCAAAGGAATATGCAGGTTAAGCAGAATACGCTGATCCATCTCATAATTAAATTCATTTTGCACACGTTTTACAGCCACTGCACTTCCCCAGATATTTCCAAGGTAAAACACAGAAGCTAAAGCAGCTGAAACAATAAAGAACGGACTTTGAGGCCCAAGACGATTGTAGAAGTCCCAGCTGGAGGCCGCCAAAGCACCTACATAAAGCAGACCGGAGACTCCCTCAGCAGTTTTTCCGGCATAGATTTTTCCCAGCCCGGGCACCGCAGCCGATAGCATACCCGCCACAAAGGGCGATTTTCTTTTTGATTGCCGGATCCTCTGTCCAAAGGAAATCAAAAGTTCTTCTTCCTGCGAAAGCATACTGAAGCTGCCAGAAAAGGCAAGGGCATGGGCCTGAAACTCATCAAACCGCCTTTCCAGCAGATAAATACCGGCCCTTTGAAAATTCTGCATGGCAAATACCACAGGCAGAAAATTGTCTTTTTCATCAAAGCGGTTGAGCAATGTGAGGGCTTCATGTCTATTGCCCAGGTAGGTTTGATTGTATGCAGCAAAAAAAGAGGATTTCTCAAAAAAGGGACTTTGTGAGCTTACCAGTGAAAGGAAATGAGCCGAAGCAACCAGCTCCTTGCGCCCATACAACACCCAACCGGTAAGATAATTCAGGGTATCGGCCTGGTCCTGACCTGCGGGTTGAAGATGCTCAAGCAGGAAAAGGGCTTCATTATAGCTTTGCCGGCCCAAAAGATGGTTTACAAACCGGATCTCATCCTGGAAGCCGGTTTCTTGCTGGCCAATCAGATGAAATGACAGGATCATCAGCCCACAAAAAGAACCGAGTTTTTTCATGGCCAGCCTCCTTCATAGATATCAGGTGCTTCCATAACCCTACCCGTGGTTTCATTTACCAGGAGGGGATGCACATCCAGGGCCGACAGCCGGTTGCACCGCATAAGCCTGTCGGAAGTAAACAAAACACCTTTAACAATTCCGTATTGATAAATGAGATCCTTACTAAATGCCGAACAAGACACCTCATAAAAGCACTCTGAGGGAAGCTGGGGGGATATAAACTTTTGGTAGGTATACATCATACCGCCCAAAGCAAGACTGACCGGATTGTACCTGATGAGCACATTAGCAGACCGGGTGCGCATAAAGCGTATGGAGTGGTCGTGAACCAATGAGTTTTCATCCTGTGGCTTCTCTGCAAGAAAACTCAGGTCGCTGCGCGGAGGGGCAGCATTCCCTTCCTGGAGCAGCAACCCCAGCAGGAATAAAACCAGTATGATTTTATCTGCGAAGTTGGGCATCGGCAGGGACTTCAAATTGAAACCATGGGCTTTGGGCCTGATGGTTGGTACGAATATCAGAAAAGCGGATCCGGTTGATGATCGAATCATTACCTATATAGTTGAATTCTGTAACCATTGCGGGCAGATATACATCTCCGAAATACTGAAAATCTGAGTAGTACACTTTTTTGGCCAGTTTGCGCTGTGCATCATAATAGCCGGCATAAATCGGGATAAAATTCTCATGCACCAGTTCTATGCGGTTGTATACATGATATAGCGATGCAGGTGGAAACCATTCGGTAATAACAAGGCCGTCGCGAAACTGGGTACTCATCTGTTGAAAACCAAATTCCGACAAACCCAGGTCCTGGGTTTTTCCTTGCAGAAAGAAATGAATCATACCGGATTGGGTAGAATATTCTTCTCCCTGGCGATACACCACAGAGTTTTCTTTCTCATTGTAAATAGCTACTTCTCCTTTGCTGTTGGTAATCATAAACTGGCCTGCCGGATTGAGGTACCGGGTTACCATTCGCCCTGTATGTGCATGAAAAAACAGTTCGGCCTCTACGCGCACTACCTTGCCACGATGCAGGCTCTGGCTATCCATACGCAACATAACCCGTTCTACTGAAGCACTGCTGAAAGCCAGCAATGCGGGGAGGCACACCAAAAGTAAAACCGGGGAAAACAATCTTCTGAAAAAACTCATAGGTTGTGTTTTGTGGCAAAAATAAACAATATAACCAGGGAAGGAGAATAGTCTCCGATTTTTTCATTCGCTACTGATCATATATAATGCCACAGATACGATCTGCGGGAAATCATTTTGCGGCTTTGAGTAAAATCCGAAAGGTTGTACCTGAAGGAGATGAGCTTTTTACAAATATTTTTCCTTTGTGGTAGTTTTCTATTATTCTCTTGCTCAGCGACAGGCCCAGCCCCCATCCTCTTTTTTTACTTGTAAATCCCGGACGAAACACATCACGAAACTTCCCTTTGGGAATTCCACGGCCAGTATCAGATACATCTATACATACCCTGCCCGACTGCTTGCTGATGAGGACAGAAATATGCCCTTCACCAGCCATGGCATCCACGGCATTCTTACACAAATTCTCCAGCACCCAGCCAAAAAGGTTAAGATTGAGCGGAACCAAAGGGTTCAGCCCTGACTGATCCGACACCGTAAACTGCACTTTCTGAGTGGTTCGCGATCTCATATAGTCAACCGTATCCAAAACGGCATCCATGATGGGCTGATCGGTAAGCTTAGGAGCAGAACCGATCTTTGAGAATCTTTCGGTAATATTTTCAAGGCGCGCAATATCCTTTTCTATCTCGGCAAGAGTATCGGGGTCGGTTCCCTGCATTTTAAGTATCTCCAGCCATGCCATCAGAGATGAAATGGGAGTGCCCAACTGATGGGCGGTTTCTTTCGACATTCCCACCCAAACCTGGTTTTGCTCGGCATTACGGGCTGTACTGAACAGGATATAAGCCACTACCAGGAAAATGCCAATGGCCAGAAACTGAGCCAGAGGGTAATATCTGAGCTGTGTTAGTAAAAACGAGTGGGTATAAAAAACATGACAAGTTCCATGTAAGGGCAGCTCAATAACCAAAGGTGGGTTCTTATCTGCCATGGCAAGTATGGTTTGCTGTACAAAAAGTGTGTCGGCCAGATCTCCACCTTCGATATTGCCCGCTGCAATAATACGCGTCATTTCACTGTCGGTTATAATAACCGGTACATTGGCAGAATTGATAACAACTTCACTCAGGAAAGAGTCGATCAAATCATTCATCACCTGCCGCATTTGGGTAAAAAGCCAGGAGTCCTCATAATAAAGGAAATCGGTATATCCATCGTAATGGATGGGTATGGGGTCATAGTCCCGGAACCTTTCCCTGATCTCCCCTTCAAAACGCAAACCTTCCAGGCGAATACTTTCATCCCCATGCTTATCCAGATTGCGGTGCATGGTAATGATACCATCACTGCCCACAACGATTACGGGTATAGTAGTATTTTCTTCGATGATACTTCCGTAAAAGGCAATATCTCCACCCTCATCCTCCAATATTCCCCTTATGGCTCTGGCCCACAGGGTAATTTTTTTGCGTTCCTCTTCTCTCATCTGGTTGAAAAACTGCTCGGTAACCCCAACCAGGTTGGCACGGTTTTGCACTGCATCGGCCCAGATACGCACCTTTTGAAGCTCGTCCTCGGCAATTTTTTTTACCAGTATATTGGTATAGTACAACGACAAACCTACAATGGCTGCAGCAAAGCCAAGTAGGTAAATTTTCCAGCGTTGTTTTTTACTGTAGATATCCAATGTATTGGGTTGTTTTAAAGGGTAAGGCCATCGGAAGATGGATGAGTTTTATTCATCCATCAACAGATCTCGCGCCAGAAGAATATCTTCTTTGTGCTGTTTACTCACTTCGGGATAGCTAAGTTTCAGTTTCTGGAGTTTTTCAACCACAATACGACTAATTACCAGGCGCATATACCACTTTTTATCAGCGGGAACAATATACCAGGGTGCCACCTTGTGCGAGGTTTGGTCCAGCATACTTTGATAGGCAACGCGGTATTCTTTCCAATATTGTCGTTCGGAGATATCACCCATATCAAACTTCCAGTTTTTGGCGGGGTTCTCTATTCGCGAAAGGAATCGTTTTTTTTGCTCCTCATGCGATACATTCAGAAAAAACTTGATAATGGTATACCCATTATTGGCATAGTACTTTTCAATATTCACAATATCATCGTAGCGGGTTTGCCAGAATTTTTTATCTACATGCAGCTGTTCATGATAAAAAGGCAGGTTCTGGCGTGCAATTAGCTGAGGATGCACTTTTGCAATGAGTACTTCTTCGTAATAAGATCGGTTGAAGATACCGATATTGCCCCTTTCGGGCATGGCTTTGAGGCATCGCCACATAAAGTCGTGTGCCCTTTCTTCCTCCGAAGGTGCTTTAAAACTTGTCACCTGGCACCCCTGGGGGTTAACACCTGACATAACGTGCTTGATCACACCATCTTTCCCGGCAGCATCCATGGCTTGCAGGATGATCAGAATACCATGCTTGCCCTGTGCATACAACATACTTTGCTGGGCACGCAGTTGAAGTATCTGTTGCTCAAATTCTTCCTGGGTATCTTTTTTTGAGGTAAAATGTTCTGAGAAGGATGGATTGTAATCGTTGATGGATGTATTGGGTTTGAAAAGAAAATGCCGGGTATCTATCATGGTTCTGCATTAAGAAATTAACAACCCGTAAAAATAGCTTTTCTTTCCCAAAGCATACTTGTATTTACAGGAAAATGGTTGCAGAAGGCATTTTGCTCACAAGCCAGCACTTCAATCTTCATCCCATTCGATCACAAATCGTCCCCTTTCTCTTTGTCTGATCTCCTGTTGTTCTTTTTGCCGCTGGGAAGGTTGCTGGTTTCGTTCATTGAGTGTGTCAGAGCGTGAAATCCCGAATTCGGTGCGGAATGCATCCCGCAAGGTTTCGCGCTCTCTGCGGAAATCGTCTCTGAGCTTTTCTCTCACCCCCTGGCGGTCGTAGCGAAAAACAGGATCATCGATGGTACCCGTAACGAGCAAAAACAATGTGGTTCGTCCAAGTCCGTCGTCGATAATATCGCCGTATTGTTCCTGTGGATTTCGGCTTTGCCGGTTGCGCCTGGCCAGAAGGTCAGACAACAAGACCTGCAGACGGTAGTTGATCTCATTCTGAAAAGTATGTTCGCCAGAGAGTTTTATATTGATTGCATCAGAGTTGATCTCCATGTCGGGGATTATAATCTTCTGGTTTTTGATTCGGATCTGGTTTTCAAGGGTCGAAAAGCGCACCTGGTTAAGATCTCCGACCCTGATAAATCTTGAAAGGGCCAGCATTGGCTTATAGTTGATCAGCTCGCCTTGTTCGATACGAATATCGGCGGTTACCTCCAGGGCATTCCAATCGATCTCAAGGTAAGGGTTCCAATGCGAAATAAAGCGGGTATCAGCAGTGATTCTTCCACGCAGATTGTCTGCCACGATGGCTTCCTGTCCAAAATTCCCCATTTGATAAAACAGATCATGTACATCCACATTGTGAAACCTGGCGTCGCATCCGATCACCAGCCGATCGGGGTTCTGCCCGTTGATATACCCGGAAGCAGTAACACGCCCCTGCATGGTATGGAGCGATACACTACTGGCATGGAATACCTGGTTGCGCATGGTTAAGGCACCCTTTACCTGCTGTGCTTCAAATTTCCTGAAGTTCAACTGATCTACATCAGCTGCAAAGCGAAAATCGATTTTTTCAGACAAGGCAAGCTTGTAGGTGGTGTCACTCTCACTGACATTATGCTGCAACAGTTCATTGAAGTTCAGATTTGCAGAGCGCAATCGCGCATCCACCATCAGGCGTTCGTTGTCTAAGAACAACCACGGAATTACGTTGCGGAAATAACCGGTCATGTCGAAGTCGCTGGAGGATGCATTGCCACTGAATTCCCTGATAACGATGTCGTTGTTATTAAAAAGCAGGTCGGCGAATATCCCATTGTACTCCAGTGGATCGTTCTTAAGCCTGAAGGAAAGATCTTCTGCTTTGACAACTCCCTGCACCTTACTGGCCATAAAGTTGTGCGAAGAGAAAGAGCCTCCCGAGCCTAGTTTTCCTTTAAATTCAAGGTCTACAAGAAGCTTCCCTGACGCCCTGGGCAATTGCTCCCATTGGAGAAAACGAGCCCACTCGTCGGCATTGATATCTGAGTAGAGTTTAAAGTCCAGTTCGGGAACCAGAAAGTTGTGCATAGACCCACCACCACTAATCCGGCCCTTGTTCAGGTTTGTATGAAAATCGGTAAGGGTAAGGGTTGCAGAGGCAAGGCTTCGCTGATTCCCATTGTTAAAGCTGGCGTCAAAGGATATATTCTCAAGCCTCAGGTTGGCTCTGCGATGAAACAGTTCTCCCTGGCGGATGCCAAAGTTTGCACTTACAAAGGGTTTTACAACACTGGAGAAGGTGCCTTTGATCTGTGCATCGAAATAAAACTCGCCCTTGCTTCTGTATCCTTCAAAATACCGGGCATACACCGGGGGAAGGTCGCGGATAAAATGATCGAGCCGCAATTGGGATGCAGCCACCGAAAGGTCAACCCAGGTATCCTGCCCCGACAGATCGATATGGCCACTGGCAACGAAAACATGATTCCCCAGCCTGAAATTCCCTTGTCTGATTTCGAAATGATTGTTGTTGGCAACATCAAAGCCCAGGTCGAAAGTAAGGTCCTTTTGCCCCACCATAAAAACATTATCGAGCACAAGCTGGTCGAGGAAGAGATTTCCCTCCATGCTCATTCGATAGGAATTCATGCTGAAGTTGCCTCTTAAGCTGGCTTTGCGCAACAAGAGCGCAATCTGATGTTTATTGGCCAGATCATGATACCGGAATTCCACCTGGTTGAACAGCACCCTTTGCAGTTGAAGGCTGAAATCTTTGGGAGGAGCTTCCGGATCGCTTTCCCAGAAGCTGTAGTTATTGCTGCCATCGGCAAATACCTTAATTCTCAGATCGGCACGAGATATTTCCACTTGCCGGATTTTGTAATTTTTGCGCAACATATCCAGTATGCTGAATTGCAAATATACACGATGAGCCAGCAATAATGTGTCTTTTTGGGGAGTGTTATCCATTACCCTTACATTACTTAGGGTAAGCGAAGCCAATGGAAAACTCCTGAAAACATTTACAGAAATATCGTCTACAAAAATTTCTGTTTTCAGCCCTTGATTGAGGGCGGCTACAAAGCTGTTTTTGATACTATCGCGATACACATAGGCCAGCACTGAAAGGATCAACAGTGCTGCGGCCAGAAAAAGTGTACCCGAAATGAAAGCCAGGCGCAAAAACTGCCTGATCTCTGATTGATAATTTCTGAAAATTGTAAACATGAAGCAACAACCCAACAAAAAGACTAAACGCGACTTTTATTTGAACGGCCCCTATTTCAGGGGACTCCAGAGAGATTGGGTCAGCGGATCATCTTCAGGAAGTTCACCTCTTTCTCACTGAGGTATCTCCACTGACCTCTTGGCAGGTCCTTTTTCGTAAGTCCGGCAAAAATCACCCTGTCAAGCTTTTCAACTTTATAATCGAAGGCCTCAAAGATTCTTCTCACTACCCGGTTTTGCCCTGAATGCAACTCGATACCCACCTGGGTTTTATCTTCATTGCCCTCTGCGTACTCCAGTGCATCAGGTACAACCTGCTGTTCATCAATTTCTACCCCTGTCAAAATTTTCTGCATGTCGCTGCGGGTAAGGGGCTTGTCGAGCACAACATGGTACAATTTGCGCACACCATGCCGGGGATGAGTAAGACGTTTGGTTAACTCGCCATCGTTGGTTAAAAGCAACAAACCGGTAGTATTTCTATCGAGACGCCCTACGGGAAACAAACGCTGCTTACCAGGCAGGTTTACCAGTTCCATTACTGTTTTTCGGCCCTGCGGATCGTCCAATGTGGTAATGTAATCTTTGGGCTTATTGAGCAATACATAAACCTTTTTTTCAGCATTGAGCGTTTGCCCATCGTACACTACAACGTCGGAGGGATCTATTTTGGTGCCCAGCTCATTTACTATTTTTCCATTTACCGAAACAGCTCCGGCAGTAATAAGCATATCGGCCTCTCTGCGGGAGCAAACCCCTGAATTGGCAATAAATTTATTCAGGCGAATCTTGCCATCGGAGGGTGTTTTGGCTTTGGGAGGAGTACCTTTGGGTTTATAGGCTGGTTTGTCTTTCCCATGTTTCCAGTCAGCGCCTTCTTTTCGGGGTTTCCAGTCAGCACCTTCCTTGCGGGGTTTCCAGTCGGAGCCCTCTTTGCGAGGTTTCCAGTCAGCACCTTCTTTGCGGGGTCTTCTTTCTTCTCCGTCTTTGCGGGGTTTCCAGTCAGATCCCTCTTTGCGGGGTCTTCTGTCCTCAACTTCTTTGCGGGGTTTCCAGTCGTTACCCTCTTTGCGGGGTCTGCTGTCGTCGCCATCTTTACGAGGCGTCCAACCTGGTTTAGCGTGTTGACCTTCTTTTTTCCAGGCGGGCTTTGCCCCTTCTCTGCGATCTGATGAACCTGATCTGCTTTCGCCACCTTCGGTTCGGCTTTTTTTATTGCGTTCCCAGGCAGGGCGATCAGATTGCCCTTCAGATGCATTGCCGGAGCGTTTAAAGGGTTTTCCAGTTCCTTTATAAGTGCCTTTGCCAGATTCTCCGCTCTGGTTGGATGAAGGTTTGCGATATTTATCCTGACCCCGGGATGATGGTTTTTCTGTCATGATCAAAAAAAGTAATAATTGTTGTATAATAATGTGGAGTAGGCTCCCGGAACAGGTATCATAACCTGAACCTCTTAAAAGAGAGACTGTTTAAAAAATGGCCTTGTAGCAATACAGGTTAAGAGAATAAGGATATTTGGCCTGGATCATTAATTGTATGTATACAAAAAAAAGGGACATTTAAGCGCAATGTCCCTTTTTAAAGCGATATAAGGTTTATTGCTGAACAGCTCCCAATCTCTCGAAAGCTTCATCTGCTTTTTGCATCATTTGATCCAAAAGCCCATTGAAGTATTTCTTCGCAGCACCTTTACCGATGGAAGGATCAGGGTTGTTGATCTTTTCCATCAAACTGTTTCTTGTGGTAATAATGTCTTCTATGATTTGATCAATTTCCTGAAGTTTATCCTTCTGATCAGCTTTGAAATGGTAATGCAGGAAGCAGGTTTCAATTACTTCTTCCATCAGGAAGTTGATATCCCTTTTAAGGTCTTTAATACTAGCCATTTTTATTGTTTTTAATTTGGGTGCAAAGATACAAAAATGCTCAAACAATGATCATAAAAATACCATGGGATTAAAGTGCCATAATTCCGGGTATTTGCCCGGCCTGTTGGTAGACCCCGATAATATGGTCAGCGCTGGCCATTTGCTGCTTCGCGGTTATACTCACAAACCTTTTGTTTCGCGATTCTTTGCGATAGATTATTGCCTCGGGAGCAAACAAAGCTTCTACTCTTGCAATACTTTCCATTTGCGCCGGCACAATAAACTTAAACATATAAAGTAAGGGCCAATGGGAGTTAATAATAAGTTTTTCCCTAAGCGAGTTCAGATTTTGCATCTTCTGGCAAACAATTTAATCAAATTACATCAAGGATCTCTATTTCGAAGATCAGGCATGAGTTACGAGGAATACCTCCCATGGCAAACGAGCCATATCCCAGTGCAGATGGCACAAGCAGCATACCTTTCCCCCCAGCCCTGAACATGGGCACACCTATTTGCCAACCACGAATTGTATTCTGCAGATTAAAGTCGACCCCTGTACCAAAATCAAAAGTTTTCCCGTCGAGCAACATCCCTTTGTAATTCATTCGTATTAAGGATGAAAGAGTGGGTTGTGCACCAGTGCCAGGTTTCTCAATCACATAAAACAGGCCCGAAGAGTGCTCCTGAGCATCCAATTCATTTGCTGCAATATAGTTTAGGAGTTTCTGACGATCTCGCTCTGCGATTTTATCAGGATCATCTTTACCACACCCTGAAAATACAAGAAGGCTGGCAAAAAACAACAACAAGAAACCATTTCTGAACATAGGGTAAGATGTATTTAGGTAATAAAAAAATACTGAGTTAGGTTCTCCGTAACAACCCTTATAAGTAATCCTGCAAATTCGAACCAGGTGTCAGGAGTGATAAATACCAGTGATTGAGAATACAAAAGTACGAAAAATCACCAGCCCAAATGCATTCTTTAACACAAATGGGGAAACGGCACCCCAACACCACAACCACAACACATTGGTTAAATCGGACCCAAAATGCTTAATAAAGAACTTTTTTGATGTTTTATCGATAGTATTACACAATTAAACATGCCAACAAACAACAAAAACGAACTAACATACCCAATAACCATATGTTAAATTAAAATGATGCTCCTTTTGATTTTCAATGATTTAACTTGCGATTTTTTCAACTAAATAAGGGTTAACCCCTACAAAAAAATATGAAACATTCCTTATTGAATGCTTCGGAAACCTGAAATACTTTTAGCCTAAAAAAATAAGTTCTTCAACCAAACGCATTTTTATCATGACAAAAAAGATTTTTCCATACACAAACCAAAACCCTGAATGCCTATGAAACAAAACCAGAAAAGTTAACCTCCCAAGCTTTGTCTTTAACAATCAATGAAAGAAAAAAAAAGCCAAACGAATTTCAAATCAAATCCAATTTTATGAAAAAGATCAACTATTTTATTGTGGCCATGGTACTCTGTATTATGGGTCTGAGCGTTGGCACAGACACCTATG
>ERZ869909.191-NODE-191-length-90601-cov-27.837170_pt1 | contig 90601 bp, 68 predicted proteins | sample MGYA00520892_ERZ869909 | MGnify/ENA primary metagenome ERZ869909 (study PRJEB32215, sample SAMEA104723947) | bioreactor metagenome | biome: bioreactor; feature: anaerobic bioreactor; material: water | place: China | collected 2015-03-12 ... | reverse complement strand
GACATCCAACGCCCTAAACGTGGGTCGTACATTCTTGCTCCAAAGTCAATGGCGTTGCCCTCTCCGTAAATTTCATCATCTTTTTCCATTCCCATCAGACCATACCTTCCAGACTCACCGCCATGTCTGTTCGGAGTCATCATCCCAAAAGGAAGAAAATCACTGTATTGCGTCACATCTGGTTTATAATAAGCCAATCCTTCTCCCGAATCAAACTCAGGTAACTTTCTATCCGTAACAGTTGCAAGCACATTTCCGAGATGATTTTGCATATAGAATCTTTTATCCCCAACAATCCTCTGCTGAGCAGTATTAACATATATATTAGTTGGCTCCGTTGATGCGATCACTTCCCTAATCTTTTCGATACCAAGCATAGACGACCCATACAAATTCCGTTCCGTTAAATACAGATTCTTTTCGCTATCTTCTATTTTGAGTGTGTAGATTGCCATTACGTTACCTTGCGCATCTCTAATATAATACATTTTTTCGATACCATCGGTATCTATAACCCCAGGGGCCGATTTTGGATACACAATTTTCATAATCCGCTGTCCCATGGGGTTATACTCAAATTCTAAATCAGGTTTTTCACTGAAAGCAAAGCGTTGTATTTTCTTCACTTTTCCGGTTACTGTCCAAATGATGGTATCGATTTCTTCTGTTTTATCTTGTACCAATTGCCCAATGGCATCGTAGCGGTAATTGTGCGTAGCTTCATCCTGTAAATCATACGTTGGGAAGCTCAATGCACTAAGCCCTGCCACTTGGTCATCCAAATCATCATCAAAATTCCCAGAAGCAACGGCATCGTGTACGAGTGCTAATTTGTTAGTCCCTGCGATGTAGTCGTAGGTAAAATTATCCATGGCCGTTTTGGAAGAAGTTTTGTCCGCCCAGCGTTGCAGACTGGTGATGTTTCCGTTACGGTCATACGCATAGCTTGTCTCATACAATCCCGCTACAGGTACAATAGTAGAACCACTTAGAGAGAGCCCTTGGCTGTTCATCGCTTTAATACGATTCAATTGGTCGTACTGATACTGGTAATTGTATGTACCCAGTGGTGTTTCGTCATCCTTCATAATAGCAGTGTACATATCCCGTATGTTACCATTGTACAGGTTTGCCGAACTACTGGAGAGGTTTTTCGAATACCTCAAAAAATTATCTTTCCCAGAAATTCTTGATTTGTAATCGTCTTCAAAATACGAGAGCGAGTAGCCAAAGGCATCTTGTGCCACTTGGCTGTTGATATGCGTAGGGAGGGAGGAAGTTGTTCCCCCGTCGTGTGCCATATCAAACTCTGGCGCCAGTTCTTCGCTATTCACCCCTTTAATCCATCCTTGGATGGTGTAGGCGTAGTCGATACCCTGTACTTTTTTGTCCCCGATTTCGGTTCTAGCCAGTGGTCCGTGGTTATAGTAAAAATAAGAAGCGTCGTTTTCCCAAATCTTGCCATCACGGGATGTTTCTACTTCGGTAATGCGGTTGTCACTATCGTACTGGTAGCGGTGCATAAACTGATCGGTTTCACCTGCTTGGTAAATCACTTGGTTCACATTACCACTTACTAAGTCGTACTCGTATTGTACACGTTTGATAATTTGTTGATTAGCACTTGTTCCAAATGTCAGTAAATCCGCATCCAAATTAATACTTAATATCTCTTTGACATTTCCATGTACATCGTAATCATACCCGAGTGCACTATTGTAGGTTGTCAACGCAGGGTTGTAATCATCTTGATAAATCACTAACGATATTCGGTTACGCGCATGACTTGCTTGATAATTTGTAAAAATAGTTTGATAAGCCGGAGGAAATTCGTTGTAAAATGTACGGGTCACCTCATACCTATCCGTAGCTATATTTCCAGGATAGAACCATGCATCTGCAATAGTGGTTTGTCCAGAGGAAACTTGTTTAAGTTTTCCCCAAGAAGTAATTTCATAATCCCCAGATGGGACAGTCATTTCTCCTACCTCTGCTACACGACCTAATGCGTCGTAACGGGTATACGAAAAGCGTTCTTTATTATCGGATAAATAAGCTGTGCGTTGTTTTTCATTTTGGGATGCGACCATTCTCCCCAGCGCATCGTAAGCAAAACGGCTTTCACCTCCATCGGGGGTTAGTTGCCACACAAGTTGGTTGAGAGAATTGTACTTGTACTGTGTGTTCAACGTATGCTCTGGTGCATAGGTAGCGTCATCCGCCAAGGGCTGTGTGCTTCGTTTGGCATTGATGGCGTTATTGAGTGTCTTTAGGTCGTTGATGTCCAGTGGGGTACCACCATTCTCACTTAACCTATCCACCCCTTGTGGAGGTACCGTTTGTACAAGGTTCCCCGCTTGGTCGTAGTAATACAAGGTATAGTGGTATTCTTTGTCAGGATACTCCATATGAAAGTTTTCAATGGCCGATTGTATTGCCCCATTGACATAGGCTTCTCTAAAAGCGTCTATTACCGATTGCAGGTATATGTCGTATTGGTTATTGGCATTCACTTGTGCAACATTTTCAATAAACTCAAAACAGTTGTATGGAATCAATGTATCGGGGAACTCCACATACATAGGGGCTGGGGGACAAATGGGAGTATCTAAATTAGCTAGTGTATAGGCTATATATTGTCCATATTCTTGCCAGTTCAAAATATTGGTGGTGGCGGTATCTAGGTATGCCGCATACGTTTTAACTATCGTATCCATATACTGATGCCCATAACCCTGTGGGGTGTCTCCAAACTCTCCGATGGATAAATAGTGGTCATCTTCGGTAGAGGTGATGCCTAATTCTTCCAAATAAGTAGCATACGCCTCACTGATGTACTGCAATTTCATGTGACAGAAATAATCTACATTCATGTATGTAGGAATCGTATAATCGGTTATGGCAGCTACTGCTGTTTGATACGCATCCCACGCATCCGTGCAACTAACTGGCTCTACAGTTTGAGGGATACAAGGGCATTCAATAGGTAGTTCCATACATTCAACTTCAATACTAAACTCAATAGTATCTCCACTAGCCACTTTAAGGTATATGGTGCCCATGTTGTATCCTGGAGAATAAGAAGGGAAATTCATTCCGAAAAATGTAACAGGAGCATCCGTTGAATACTCCCACGAGTCCCAAGTGTGAAGTTTTACTCTACATCGGTCCGTATGATGCGGTTCACCTTCAAACAAATGAAATACGACATAGGTATCTCCAACCTCACCTGTTACCGCTACATCATATATCCCAATGGGGTCTGTGCGGTGGGATGTATTTAGAAAGGTAGCAACCTGAATTAACTCATCAGGAAGATACCCATTAGGTATTGGTTCTTCATACTCCGTTTGATACCATATCATATTATTTAATAATCCTTCAAAATGAAGATAAAAATCATTCAATTGAGCTGTCTCTGTACAATTTGTTCCAATATCGGTATTGGGGTCAAAGTTTTGGTGTGGGGGGTCTACATTCACACCACACTCACCAATTGCAGCGCAGATAGAACCCGTGAAGACAACTTGTTGCATAGGTCCTGTAGAACTACCCACCCATGCGACAACTTTAAAATTATAGGTGCCTGTGCCAGAATTATATGAACCCGGGATGTAATATGCCGTTTCAAAGCTTACGATATTCCATCCAGTACCATGGTTGTTCCAGTTATACGAGCTAGAGGGTGACTCAAGTACGATAGGACAGTCGTTTAAGGTTCCCATAAAATCTTTTACTTCTATTTCAAGTGTGGTTGCACTAAGTATTGTTGAAGATATTAAGATGTCCGAGGCACTTGGGTTTAGTCCTCCCATGGAAGCGTATAACCCTATTGTAAACTCAGGTAAATTGTTGGTGTTAATTGGTGTTGTAGGAGATGAAAAATGATCCTGAGCTGCTAGGCCATTCAAAAGGTAAGTCAAGTCAAATGCCAGTGGACAAATACCTGTGCTCGTCCATATATTATAGGCTGCATCGTTCATCATTTTATCAAAGGTGTCGGATAAATCCTCGTCATTATCATACAAGGCATCTCCTCTTATAATACGTGCTTGTTTGGCAGAATATAAGGTAGAGGGGAATATTAGGTCAAACAATCCCAATCCATTCCCAAACCCAGAATTGAAACAAAGCTGAGGTGAAGCTGATCCTGTGGTAAATTCACTAACTAGTGCTGCTGTGTAAGTACCTCCATAATCATTAAATGTCCAGAAAAATTCATAAGAGCTTTCTCCGATACATCCACTAAAACAGCCTTCCTTTCGGGCATGTATATCGGCAAACACAGATACCATATCTGTACGGAAGGAAAGGTAAAGGTTTTTATAGATATTCCATGTTCTATCCTGAAGGGATTGTGGTAAAGAGGATAATGCTCCTGGTGTGCAATTGTTTGAAAAGTTGGTACCACACACAGCTATTTCTGTTGCCACCTCAAGCATTGTTTTACCAAAACCTTTGTAGTCGGATAGTGCCGCATTGATTAAATTTCGTTTCCAAGTGTGTGTCATGTAAGTATTGGCACTTTGTAAATCAAGTTGATAGAATGGGTCTGCTTCTGCTATTCCCCAACCACCAGAGGTGTTTCCTGTGGTAAGCAGGTTTGCATTAAACAGGTTTGTTGTGGCGTTTGTTGCCTTTGCATACGTATCTATATTCGCTTGTAATTCTTCATTAAATATGAGGGTACCCACGCCATTGTATGCTTTGCTACAAAGGGTGTCGTAATACGCCAAATAACAATATTCTGGATGATAAGGCACAAGGGAAGTAGCCCAAGACATTTTCCAATAGCTGATAAAATCATTTACATCCACTAGTTCTTGCGGTAGAATTAAAAAGCTTTGCGGATTACCTGTGGGTATGGTTGCCGTATTTTCTGGTAAGTAAGTCTGTAAAATAACATCCCACACCACTTCGATGTAATCTGGATTGCCATTTTCATCTTGATAAAAAGGAATGGGGTGTTTCCAGTTGGTATTACCAGCTATATTGGAATACGTAAATAACGCATTAGATGGGTTAAATACACTCAAAGGGTTGGTGGGGGTTAACCCTCCGTATTGTCCGAGTGGGCTTACATCGGCTTCCATGGTTTTGCGCAAACTCTCACATGCGGTAATTGTTACACATGGAGCATTACATTCTTTGACAGCTGATAGGTAAATTTGTTCTGCCAAAATCGTCACACTATCTATTTCCTCAGTGGTCATGTTCACTAGGTCATATCCATCAAGGTATTCTGTTACAAACGTTTCTTCTTCCCCTAGGGTAGCCAGACATTCCGCACACGAGCTAAAACAACTTGTCGTATCTACTTCCTCTAGAAAGTCATCAGGGGTATACAAACATGCATTAGCCAAATAATGTTCCAAATATTCTAAATATGCTTCTTCATTAATTTTCAGTACCTTGTTCAAACTATACGAACCTGTCTGTAAAATAGCCTCCTTTTCCACGTCGTAATCTAACTCCTCGCATGCGGTATAATCCAGATGCTCTCCTCCCAAGACTTGTTGCACCGAACCATCCACTAAATATTCTGTTGCACAGTCATCCTGTAGGGTGATTTCTAGGTCATAGACATACGGATAGCAATATCCTAGAGAATCCAAACAGGAATCAGTATAAGATCCAGCGCGCAAACGGTATGAGAAATCGTATTGGGAGTTTGCTTGCGAGACCCCAAGTTCGGTACTCACTTTAAGTACATCGTTCAAGGTTCCAAATCGTCCACTTGAAAACAACTTGTTGTTGTCTATAGGAGTGTCTGTGTCATCTGGATCAAGTTTATTGATTAAATCGGCGTATGCGATTCGGTGTAAGTCGGTACTTTGTTCATCATCCAAACTTGTAAACATATCGGGACTACCTCCTGATATTGCTGTGGCAATAACCCTTCCTTGTGGGTCTAAGTAACTCACACTAACTTGTCCATTGGCATCCACCACCATGTTCTTTTTATAGCGGATTTGATGACCAACTTTATAGCCAAATAATCGGTTGAGTTCCTCTTGGGTGGGTTGTAGGTAAAAGTATTGGGTTTCATGTCCGCTTCCGAGTTTGTGGGTTGGACCAACACCACTTTGACGTCTGATTCTCCCGGTGTTATCAGGGGTGTATTCCACTTGAGAGAATGGATATAGCTCAGCATCAGGGACTCTATCTTGCCAATTGTGCTGGGTAGCATTATTGGAGGAGTAATATTTACTTGCCCCACTTGAATTACTCATGCCCTCAGCTCCTGCACCACATACAAGGGATTCATCATCTTCCCAATCAAAATCATAGTGCGTATACAAATCGTTGCTTGTGTTGCGGTTCAAATCTCCATAATACCCAATTACTGGACTTCCTACAGGAGCGGGAAGAACTTGAATAGCAGCTCGGCCTTGGTTGTCATAAATACTTTCGCCCACAATAGCCTCATGTTGCGTATTCATGCGGGTAACGGTTTGTCGGTTACGCAAGCTCCCATCAAAATAACTCACCACTTCCTTTTTCTTTCCTCCCTCGGCATAGGTCGATTGGTACTGCCAGTTTTTCTTCGATTCATGTTCATGAGCTATGGTAATTCTATTAGGCCAGTTAGCAACAGTTGTTTTGGTGGATGTACCACTTGTCCATGCACCATACTTTTGACGTTCTTTGGCATTCATCCAGCGTCCTACTCCGCGAACACGGTAGACCAAATACCCCTTGCCATAGACCACAGGGATTCTATAATGTTGGTCCGTGGTTCGTATACGGGTGTGAAAGCGTTCAAAATCACGCTCACTTAAAGTAATAGCTGATGTAGCTTTTGTCGTATTATTTGCCCCATAATTATCCACCCAACACCACTCCAATTCGTATTCTCGGGCTCCTTCCACATAGCTCCAAAAAACTTCAATATCCGTAGTAGCCGAAGTGGTCGTAGAGGATGAACTGATGATGTAATCTTCCGTTCCGTTGTATCCAATCAAGTGATGACCTCGACTAGGAATTGCCATATCCAATTCATAATAACGATCCGTTTCAAAACGTAATTCCAAATACACATTAACTGGAACGGCCCATATTTGAGGAACATTATCCAAATCCGTTATCGTTATGCCCGTAATCTCTATTTCAGCTTTGTGATAACCCGTTAACTCATAGACATCCAAGTCTGCATAAGTATTTACGGTTATACTCCCCGAATTATACCCCACACGCAACTCTATCGGAATGGCTGTTTGAGCCACATTCGATGAATTGTAAGGAATGACATCTAGTTCTAATGTGATGAAATATCCCAAAGCGGTGTAATCCTCATCCGCTCGCTCATCAACACCCAACAACACCCGAATACGAGCACCCAAATCCTCAAAGGTCGCTGTATTATTCACAATATCATCAAATTTGTCGTCCTCTATTGCTAGACCTTCCGAAACTGCAATGTCGCCCGATTCCATGCGGATACTCCAAACCTCCTGTTGGGAATAAAGAAATGTAGGTACAAATAAAAGGAATATAAGTAACTTAGTTAAGTATGAGTTCATAGTGCTCGTATTTTGAACTTGGAATATAATTTTCTTTCTGCTTTTTAAAATAAGTTGCCATTTCAAAAACAGTGCTCTCTAGCTCCGTCTTTTGCGAATAATCAAAAAATAAAATTTCTAGTCTTGGCTTACTTAAATCTTGTTGGCGGTAGGTGGGAGAAAAATCGTGTAATTCATGGTAGTAGTATGTAATTCCATGAATAAAGTAATTTGATTTCGCTATCCTTACGGTCATTTTCTCCAGCGCAACAGTTGTTTTTTCATTGAATACGATTGTCACATGATATTCATTTTCTTTTTCTTGTACAAACAATTCCTTTCCGTACTTTTTGATTAGTTCTAAATCCAGTTCTTTTGGAATTAACGGAAGCGCATTCTGATGAATCAACATTAATTTTTCTTCATTGCTAATAGTGATACTCCACTTTGCTGTAGAAACGATTTCGGTTTCTTTAACTTTGGCATAATAACAGTCTTTTTGCTTCACTGTTATCCCCTGATAATGTTCTTCTACTTCATTGGAGGTATAATTTTTATACAACGCATACGACACTTTCATTTGGTAATTTTCGGCATCTTTAAAAAAACTACCCGCCTTATATAAAATATCAGCCGCATTTTGAGCACTAACAAGAGAACTCAAAAAAACAGGAAGAAGAAACGCTATGAGATAACAATAATACTTCATCGACAACAATTATTGTGTTTTTGTATGCGAACGAGTCTCTTGAATAGTCATGACTCCCCGTTCGGTTTCTTTTTTAATGCGTACAAGACCCCCTTCTTTATCGTATTCATAAAAAGTGGCGTAATTATTATCATCGAGTTCAGCTGTCAGCCAAAACGTTTCGGGGTCGTATACATAGCTTTTCATTCCTGCGTTCCAAGGGTGGACACGAATATCGTCAAAATAGACATCGACATCAGAATCATTGACAAGGTCTATTGTTAGATTGGTCGTGCCAAAAGGGATGATAAAATCACCCACAATGCGTTGCCATCCATCAATAATTTCACCAGAGGGAACAAATGCCACAGAAGTATTTGCTCCTGTAAAAATGACATCGACGTAACTCGTATAATCCAATACTTGTGACGAATGGTCTTCTTTTACCCATGCACTCACCCAATAACGCTTTAAATTGTCAGGTTGAAAAACGACACATTCTTGTTCTTCATCGCATGAAACTTCGGGACATGCAACGTTCGATAACTCATTAAGTCTGATACTGGTAGTACAAGAACTGAATGCTATACGTACTATATATTTTCCTGGTGAAGGGGTAGAACTGAATTTATCTGGAGCAAGCGAAAACGAAGAACCCGTATATGGGTTAAATGTTGATACAGCCGTACCCATGTTGGAACAATTTGGCATATCCAAAAAAGGACCATAAATGTACACCGCACTAACATCAGTCATTGATTCAAAATTGACATGAAAAGAACTACCCATGACATCTACTGCAAACCAAAGTTCCATTTCTCCTCCAACACAATCAGGACTTGATGTATTATTGATGCTTGTCGTATTAACAGCTTCACATACTTGATAAATGGTATTACAATTCGTGTTACTACCCAAATGTGATGGTCCTGGAGCTGAAATACCCCACAAGCAGCACAAAAACGAAAGAATAAATATTATTTTTTTCATCACTAATCTAGTTTAAATTTATTGACATCCAGTAGGAGAGTTAAAAGAAACTCTACCAGAAGGACTTATTTTTATACTATACCTACCTGTATGAGATTGTTCATCGGAAATCACAGCATCTTCACTAATCACTCCCTCTCTAAAGCTAAAGTGTGCATTAATAGGACATCCTAAAAAGTCATATTCTTCAAAGCCATCAAAACCTATTTCACGATATCTAGTGTTCGCCCCAATAGCCATAGGAAAAGTATGGTTATAACCATATTGTGCTGCCGAATATCGGTTTAAGGCATCTTTATTTTCTAGCTCAAAACCATACGGACTATATTGTGTCACTTCTGAAACAAATGTCCAACCAGTATTGTCTTTGCTCCAATACCCAGACAAAGTACCATCTGGAGCGTAGAATGGCTTGTATGATTCAAAGAAACCCTCTTTTCGTGTGGTGGGTTCAGTTGCGCCGGCATTTCTACCAGTCAAATAAGTCCATGATTTTAAGGCACGCCAATTTCCTTTTATGTTAGCTAGATATGGATTTAACTGACTAGGTATATCTCCACTAAAACACTCACATTGAAAAGCCCACTCATCCTTAAATTCGACAGCCCCAGCATTGATGATACGGAAATCTTCCCAATCGGTTGATGTAAATAAAGAAGGTGATATGGAATTGAATATACCATCTCCATTGATGTCTATAGGGTTTACCATTAAGGTCAATGAGCTCATGGAAGTAGATTGAAGATTTCTTCGGCCTGATTTCAAGACTTTAAAAGTACCATTGCCTATCGTTCCTGCATTAAACAGTTGCCCAGTAGCGCTCATCAATTGGAAGGATGGTGCTACCGTATTTTCAGTCATTCCATGTACCCAAGCTGAAAAGCTACCTATTCCTGTAGTCACCCAAACTTGGTCACCATTATTTAGGTACTGCTGCATGTCGGTGATTCCTCCTGAAAGTTGGAAATCTGTTCCACTTCCAGTAAACTCAGCAATCATCCCTACATTGTGTGACGCTTGTCCCATACCTTTGTAATACCAATGTGCGGGATAGTTTAACGTATAGTACTTATCGTTGTATTCATTGGTAGTTTCAGTCACCAACACTTCACCCGTTTTAGCATCCCATGCCAAATTTTTTGTGGAAACGGCTGCTCCAGCGTCATAGGCAATCGTTTCACGCAAAATCCCAAATGTGTTAATGACCTTGGTTGTTGAAACGGTTCTTACACGATCAGCGGACTTAGAAAAGTTTGGAATTGGAATTGGGACTACAATAGGAATAACACCAAACAACATTGCCGCTGCATTTATATCCACTCCAGCTACTCGATTTTGTGAAAAGTTTTCACGGAAATCATTTACCAAATCGTATTCAACACCAATTTGTCGCACCTCTATCGAGCCATCTTCTAATATCACGGGAACGTAATTGTTTATTGACCCTTTTATTTGAGAAATGATAGCCGCAGGCGATGATCCATCTCGTGTTTGATGGGCATAGATGTAATCTACGCCAGAAATAAATTCATCTTTCCCTTCCGCATATACACGTTGACTTTTTTCCTTCCCATTCATATCGTTAATATGAACCGAATAGCCTTGCGTCATGGTGAGGAATTTCTTAGTATCTAAATTTAATAAACTTCCTAAAAAATTAGTTTTATCTTCTTTAGCATCCAAAGGTACTTGATCCACTAATGTAGGATAATCTTTGGATGTGTAAAACTCTGTTACAACCTTTCCTGTAGCATGTTTTCGAACGACTTTATCTGTCAGTTCTCTTCGTAAGTTTTGTACGGTTACCCTTGAATAGGTTACTGTAGGTGAGGGGAAAAACGATTCTCCAAATGGACCTTCAACAAAGTTTAACTCATCAGGAGCTAATAAATGCTTCACACTCGAGAAAACAGGTTGCACCAATGGGTTTTCTTTACTCCCAACAGGTTCGTATGTAGCTACTCCACTCGAGAATCCATCGGGAAGTGTATACGTATACTCCTGACCATATTTTTGCTTGTAAAATAGGTTATTGTCGTCTTCTGGAGTATTATCAGTCATCAAATCCCACTCATCGTACATCTCAATTTTTTTCACACGTGAACCCCCTCCATATTTTTGACCATCAGGATGGAGTAACCGTATAAAAGAACGTTCTTTTATAAATCGTCGAGCTACTTTCTTCGTTCTTAAGATTCCATTAGGTCCCTGAAAAATTTCCATTAAATTTTGAAGAACTGACGCACCAAACATTTGTGTTAGGATTCCCTCAAAACTTTGTGTCGTACTTGCCCCTGTAATTGAATAGGCATAAGCACTTAAATATGTTCGAGCAAAATGCCATCCCGCTTTTGAAATTGGATTTGCTTGGGATCCACCAGTGACACCGCCTTCCATGTCTACTGTTTTAATAGGTACGGATGCGAAATATAGTCCGCCATTTTCTATAATGTCCACATGTTGAAAGCGACTTGGGTCAAGTTCACAATAACCTGTCACATAATCCATTTGATCACTAGCAGCACCAATTTCCCCTCCAGCAACAGTCATATTCAAAAGAAAACGGAAGAAAATAGGCTTGTTTGCCAATGGGACTAAACATTTTGAACGAAATTCCTCGATTGTCATATTTCGATGTAACTTGACATATAAGTAACTATGAGGACTTGAAGAGGAAGAGAGTAACGCATCTTTGTTTCCCGTAATGCTAGGTGTAGCACTACTTCCTGCACCATGTACTTTAAACATCTGCATCGCTTGTTTATTTTGTACATATTGGTAATCATCCGACTCATAAGATACCTGTATTAACCCACCACTGGGTAATTTAATTTTTGTCAAACTCCATGCACTTGCCCATAAGTCTTTGTCGGGATTCGATTGATCAATGTAATTAAACTCTGGAGCTGGTACTCCTCCTGTTCCCATGGGGCTGCAAGCTACACTTTCATTAGGTAAATAATTACCCCAAATGTCATATCCTTTTAAATTATAATTTGGATTAAAATCACTGTATATAAACTCATAAGGAGTATATTCTCCCATTCGTGAATCACGATAGGTGAAGAAAATTTTCTCTAGTGTTAATTTTCCACTAGTACCATTGTCGATATTTGGGCAAAGCGTATAATTATACCTAAAATGAGCGGTTTTAATAGGAACTGCATTTGGAAGATTGTCAAATTCTGGTTTCGCATACAACTGGATACTGTCTAATTTAAACGATTTTGACGCCATATCCATCCCTCCATTTTCGCCCACTACGCCGTAGGCATCATTGCGCTCACTTACATGAAAAACAGCCACATGCGTTTTGGTGATAATTTGCTTAATGTAAGCCGTTTCTTTTTCTCCGTACACATAATTCCCTTGATCATCATTAGGGTCTGTCTTCAATCCCTCATTATAATTAGCTTTGTTTGCTTCAAACGGCACACGCCACTTATACATACCTCCAGTATGTTCAATTGTGGAAGTAAGTGGGTTGTGATCGTAGACAAATTTGGTGTAGCTCCCTGCATCATCATCTGAAGGACCGTCTCCTGTTCTATCTTGATAATCGGTTGATAAAATTGCAGTCAAGAGATACGTATGTGCATATTCTGGTGTTTCTATACTGTTAAAGTATTCATTCCCGACATTATTCGCAACCGAATTATGTACCCCAGGAGTATAATTTACCATTCCTGTCTGGCAATTTCCAGAACTACCGTTTATACTAAAGGAGACTTCTTTCTTTTTCGTATTGTACAAGGCTTTTCCATATACATAACTAGCTCCATCATTACGTATAATTCGAACTTCAGCAATATGATGATCTTTAGCATGTGCACTCAATACCGTCGTCATATTGTCTAAGCCATACGTAAGAACCTCTTGTTTTGTAATTGTTTGCACGGTTTGATTTCGATCTACGCGATGATCCCTTTTTATCGGTGAATCAATCGGCACATTTTGCCATGTTGAGGGCAGACTTTCATGTTTTACTTGGTATTGATTTATTGCAAAGCGATTAAAATTATTCGCTGAACCAGCTGTAATTCCAACACGCATAGGCATGTAATTTTGTATCTTATTTTCTACAAGTTCAGGTTCTTTATCGGCACTTAAATCCCCCACATTTTTAAAATACACTTTTTCGTAATCGGGAAGATTACCACTGTTCTTTTCTTTAAAATGCTTTAAGGGATGGTTGGAAGCTGACCATACGCCAGATTTACTATTTGAGGGCGTTACTTTTATATCAACCCCAACGTGTACAGCATTTGCTACACCAACCTCTACACCAAGGTTGTATCCATTTGCATTATCCGAAACCATAGGGTCATACACATACCCCACCTGTGCACGATACGGACGAAATGTTCCACCTACACCTTGTCCTTGAACCGAGTATATGTCGTACGTATAATTCGTTAACGGAAGATTAGTTGTGTTTACAGTTAAAGCGCCATCTTTTTCGCGATTAAAATCCAATACATCACGATCACCAGCTAAATCAGTATGAAGATAGCCAAAAGCTTTTTCTACCTTGTTTTTTTCAGATTCTGCTAAATCTTGATAGGAGCCATACCCGCTTATTTGTAAGTCTACCTCCACTCCAAATATTTCCGTTCCAAGTGATCCATTGAATGTAAAACTCTCCGATTGCATCGCATTACGCTTCTGAGGGGTATAGGTGTTATTCATCAAGGATATTGTACCCCCGACAGAGCTTCCTCCCATACCAACTCTTCTAGTACCCGAAGATCCCTCCTTTTTAGCTCTTTCTTCAGACAAACTACTTGATGCGGATAAATTATATCCAACTAAACCCTGACGTGAATTAAACGTGGCTCCAAAGTTTAAGCCTAATTGTTGATCCGCTTTTTGGACTTTTTCCCCCTTTGTACTCAAGGCTATACTTGGAGATAATACCATCCCATCAGGCCCTGATTCTGCATTCATCCCTAATGTAAGTGCTTCACCTAGTGAAACACTTACTCCTGTAGAAGGCTTAATTGAAAATCCTGTATAAGAGTTGTAATGCGCACCTAATCCAAACGACATCTTTACAATCTTATCTAAATCACTACCAAACAACGCTGGTTTAACTTTAAATGCACCACCAATGGACACGTTCTTTTTTTGATGGTTTTGATAGACTATTTCATCGCCCATAAAATCATCAGGGATACCACGTACTTGACGGTTTATCTGACCAACACTTAAATTCCAACCAAGTCCAACCCAACTTGCTTCTTGGTCCATAGATGGACTTCCGTCATAGGCTATATTTAATGGGTATCCCCCGACATCCATCAACGGAATGTTATATGTAAAATCTCCTGAAGACAGGTTAACCATATCGGATGTACCTATTGGAGTAAACGAGTTAAACTCAGGTTGAGCAGGCCCTCCTGTTAATGCATACGAAACAGAAGGCGCACATAACTCTGTCAAAATACTGAACAGTGACAGTATTGCAAAGCCCTTCATCGTTCGGCTTTTTCTAATTTTAATTAAACTAATCATAGGATGTGTTATGTTTATTTAAATGTAAATTCCGTTAAACCAATTCCAAAAAACACATCGTCATAAATCAACGAATAGGGTGATTGGAAAATTAATGTATCATTAAAAAATAATAAAAACCGTTCTTTGTCTTTTACTCCAGCCGATGGCTCGTAAATTAATCCATCAGGAGAATAGGTCATGTTAAGTGAATCGTTATAAATACTAAAGCGATTTTGAATCTCAAACGATAAGTACATCATCAATTCATCATCACTCATTTTATGCTGTTTGGCGTAATGGATTAATTGTTGTTGGGGCTGTATTTCACATAAAAATAGTTTCCCATTTCCAGTATAGGGCTTGTCGAGTAATTCATTCGGAAATTCAACTAAACTTAGCGCTGTGCCATCTTTCTTCACGGTGATAAGTTCTCGTTGAATCTGTTCACCATCAACGTCCCAGTATTTTACGCTTTTTTGTGGTGAAAAATTTGTGCTCAAATCATATCCTTTAGAATCATTTTCAGAAACATTTTCACGATCAGCTGTGCACGAAAATGCACAAAACAACAGTAATGTGAGGTAAAACAAGTTATGTGACACGACCTTTGTCATCTTTCTTCAAGCTTATAAACTATCCTTTTTGAAACGGAAATAATATTTTCTGTTTTTCTGGTTGGTAACTTCTAAAATATAAATTCCGTTAGCTAAACTAGCCATGTCTACATGGATACGATTGTCGCCATATACGATGTTTGCCGCTGGTAAACCTGTTTGTTTAACGCGTTGCTCGTTGTAGACGGTATAGTTTAATTCGCCTTCAGAAGTTAGATATGACTCATCGTATGCAATGAATAATTCGGTACTTTTCATTGTATAATAACCACTGTGTAATACAGAAAATAATTCAGGATAACGACATGAAATTGAGACCTCAAATTCGATATAAGGCCAATAATCCGAATCTCCATAATGCAGTGAACGATAAGCTTGTGCTATAAGGGCTCCTGAGTTTGCCATTTCCATAGACCAGCCATAGTTTGGGGTGTTTTTCCAACTATCGAAAAAAGATTTTACATTGACACTCGCATCATCATCAGCAGCAAGTGTTGCAGGAATTTCAGCATACATTGTCGCGTTCACGTTAGGGTAATTTGCGTAAGAATCAATAATATGCCAATTCCCCTCCACTAATTTTAAACGAACTGCATTTGATTCGCTGTATGGATCACCATGTTCACCATAACCTTTTAGTTCTAGTTGCGCTTTGTTAATTGTTAAATTATTATCTAATTGAATTAAAAATCTAAACAAAGACTTATAATTATAATTTATTCCTGAAATGTTTGCTCTAAAAGCCATTAATGACTCATAGTTTCCTACCCAAAACTGAGAACTGGATGAGCCGGTTGACAAATAGGCAGCCACTGCATTTTCAAAATAATGAGCGGGAGGATTATAACTAATTGCTACATTCTCGCATTCAACCCCCACAATAAATGACATATAAGAAGTATCATAAGCAGTAGCTACTTGAACACCATACCAACCATATTCTAAACCCGAAATTGTAGGTGAATCAGTCCCAATTGGGGCGCCAGAAGCGTCATGCCACTGATACGAATAGCCACCACCACCTTCTGAAGCAGATACTGAAATAGAACCGTCTGTAGAAGATGTTGTTGAGCAATGGGTAATGGATTCAAGGTTGATTTCAATAGGGAAGACATAAGAAAGATGAAGTACAGGAGGAAAGATATTAAATGACGGAAATGTTCCAGTATAATTAACTTCATTGTTCGTTGACTCTGATATTGCACGAATCCTTAAACCTTTATTACTTGTAGGTTCATTAATCCAAAGTTGAGACATAGGTTCTAAACCAGCGAAAACATGCTGTGACAATATATCAAGTGTTCCCGTTGGTGTAATATCGATCGCCGAAGATGTTGATACACTTGGTTGGTTATTCCATGTAATAGATCCCGAATCCCAGCTATCCTCCACCAATTCAAAACGTAGTGTCTCATTTGAACTCCATTCTGAAGAACTGTATCTCAACGTTAAATGTGAGGAAGTTACAATTGCATTTGTGGGAATAGTTGATAAATGAAAATGTAAAAATGATCGACTTACTGTATTATTGGTCGTGTGATGACCAATACTAAGTCCATTATATTGAAAATTATCGTTGGCATATACCCCTGAAACCACCCTCGCATCACCTACGCTTGTAGATGGAGTTCTCGTTGTGTTTATCTGTGAAAAGGTATGTGTGGCTGCACTTGATGCAATCAGCACTAAAAGATAGCGTAAAAACATAGCTGTGTTATATATGGTTGATAATCTGCTTGACAATAATGCCTTGATAGTCTTTTATCTCAGTAATGATTTTATATTCACGGTTATTGAATATTGGCAACAAAGTGGTTTTAAAAATTCCGTCCACAATAAATCCTTCTTCAAGGATTTGTTCAATTTTATATTTTACTTTAAAAACAGCTTGTTTAAATTGAACATCAACAACCTCAATATAGATTTGTCCTAAAAATTCAAAATCATCAATATAGGCATCCAATTTTAATTCGGATAATATAGAAGTTGAGTCAACTGTTGAGAGTGCTAATTCACCTTTATGAACAGTAACGTGAATACTGTCCATTTGACCAAAAACACATACCGAAGCCAAGGATAGCATAAATGCTGATACAATATTTTTCATGATTTAAGTAGTTATTATAAATGATTTAAGTAGTTATTATAAAATAGTTATTCGCTTTGTAATACATTGTGCAGTAGATTACTGCATGTTATTTTTATCGAAAACCGATGTGCCAAAACTATGTCCAATTTTTTAATTCACAAAGAAAAAATTTAACCAATTTTAAAAAATACGACTTTATACTTAGCATAGTCTAAGTATAAATACCTATGTTATTATTTTATCTGTTTTTTTTTACGTTCAAAAGAAAAATTTTGACTAAAATTAGCCCTTGAAATTTACTTTCTAGCTTGTATAAAATTGTGAAATAAGGAGGGAGTAATAGAATTAAAATGAGTGCATTGAATGCGTATTTCTATTAAATTAATATGATGAAATTTAACATATTTACGATGTGTTGCTTGCTAGTAGTTTCTGTGGTTTCCGCCCAAAAACCTAAAGACATCAGTAATTATAAAAGCTTCCGTACAAATAATGAGTTTTTTCAGTTTCATGTTAAAGGTCATGACGATAAATTACCACGAAATTTTTCAACGAATAAAACGTATTTCTGGTATAAATCACAATCCGTTATCCAAACGCAAGGAGGTGGAAGCGGACAATTATTACATGGTCAATTTGAAAGTTACTATACCAACAAGCAATTGTGTAGAAGAGGTACATTTACGAATGGTCTTCAACATGGTAAATGGACATATTGGAATGAAAAGGGGCAATTAAATCGAATTGAATATTTTAAAAGAGGTGAAAAAGTACGCAACACCACAATTTTTAATCACAATGGCGAGGTATATAAGGTTATTTTGCACAAAAAACATTGCACCATTTCTCAACTCGACTCAATCAAAACGATTCTTCGAAACGATTCTTCGCTGATTAAACAAGAAAAAAAGTTGTCGAATGGAGCAATAGAAGTTGTCCGACAGAATAAAAATGGTGAATTACACGGTAAACAAACGGTTAAATTCAGAAAAAATAAAGGACAACATACACTTTCACAGTATAAAAATGGAACGTTGCACGGGAAGCAGATTTCCGAAAGTGGCGAAATTCAATATTATAAAAACGGGGAACTTACAGATCGAAAGCCGCTTAACCTCAAAAATTGGATTAAACGAAAAGATAAAAAAGAAGATACAGAAAACAAAGAAGAGCAAAAAACAAAGAAAGATAAAATAGACAAACAAGGAAGTAAAACTGAAAAGCCAACACAATCTAAACCTGAGAAAGAGACTAAAAAAAAAGTAACTCATGATTAAATCATCGGCGATGACCTATGCTATATTACTTATTTTGTTTGCATCTGTCTTTTCACTCGTAGTGATATTAATCGCTTCTGGGAGTAAATGGCTCACAACTACATTTCACAACAAAGAGCAAGTGATTTCAAACCTTTTTTCGGCACTTAACTATTATATCGCTCATCCAAATTACGATACCGAACAAGAAATCATTGTTTCGGGAGATACATGTACTATTACCGCAATGCCGTGGGGTATGTTTGAAGTTGCTACAGTTACGTCTAAAAAAAATAAATTTTCATTGACCAAATCCTTCCTTCTGGGTAATCGTAGCCATACAAATAACACCGTATTGTATCTAGCGGATACGGATCAACCGTTAAAAATTACAGGGAAAACCACAATAAAAGGCACAGCCTATCTTCCAAAACAAGGTATTGATCGTGCTTATATTGAAGGGACTAATTACAAGGGTGATGAGCTCGTATATGGCGAAAAGAAAAAAGCTGAAAAATCATTACCGCTGTTAAATTCACATTTTCTATCATTTGATGTACGCAATTTCTATAATGATTACGATTATTCCATTCTTCATCAGCTCCCAGATGATTCTGTATTCACTTTTGGCTCCAGCACGAATGTCTTTCACAGTGTGAATCCTATTGTAATTTCAGATGCTAAACTTATTGGAAATCTAATCATACGTTCCGATGATTCGATTACAGTAAATTATAATGCATCGTTAAACAATGTAATTTTAATCGCGCCAATAGTTCGAATTGAAAAAAACTTTGCGGGAAACGTTCAGATTTATGCTACAGAACGTATTGAAATAGAAGAAAGCGTACAATTATTTTTCCCTTCTTCCTTATTTCTTCAAGATCGTGATGATGCTTTCAAACGCACATTTGATGCCTTTGTACAAATAAGTGAAAATGCACAAATTAATGCGAGTATATTGATTACTTCCACCTCCCCAGATTTTAGAAATCCTGTCAAATTGGATGTGAAGGAAAATGTTCACATTGCTGGTGTAATATACAATCAAGGAGAAACTCAGCTAAAGGGAACTGTATGGGGAAGTATCTATACCAAGCGATTTTACCTAAAAACACGAAGCTCATCGTATATCAATCACATACTGAATGGTATAATCGACCGCACTTCCTTACCGGATTATTTTTTAACTCCAGATTGGTTTAGTACTAGTCCATCACATAAAATGGTTATAATGGGATTGTAATGAAAATAGATGGCAAACTACATAGCGCATTGATGCTCCGTGCAAATTCTATTCTAGAAGTTGTAATTGCGATGAGTCTTATTGCTACCGCAATTACACTATCCACAACAATCTATATTAACACCATTCAATCTAATCAAAGTTTAGCCGAAATCAACGAAATTGGTTTAGTTAAAAGTAAACTAATCAATCAGTTAATCAACAATGATCTGAAATGGAGTAATGAGATTGATTACAACAAAGTGAAGCTAATTATTGCTGTTGAAAATACAGGGAATTACCAACATACCTTCTATCAATTGTCTAACAATAAAGGGGTCTCACGTTGGGTCATAGAAAACTATAGTGCAAATGAATCTCTGGAGTATGAATAAATCCATGAATAAGACATATATTCCTGCATTTACATTGATGGAGATTGTAATTTCATTAGTAGTTACCGCTATTGTGATTACATTGGTTTACTCTTCTATTTCATTTTTAAGTAATCAACTGCGAAAAGAAACGGAACTTCGCAACAGGGTCAACTATTGGAGTGCTGATCGATTTCAATTAATGCATGATTTTTTTCTAGCCAACGAAGTAATCGTCGATGAATCAGCCAAAAACATTCACCTCATCACTTCAAATTTTCAAGACATTCATTACCACATTCAGGAAGGTAGACTTTATAAAACACACCGTGGAAATCAATCGTTATTGCACACTCCTGTTCATACGATGCAATTGGTAACGGATGTTGCCAATGCACCTATGATACTTTTCGAATTTGAACTCAATCAACAATCACTTACCTTATACCTGCCTGTCAAACAAAATCATGCGGATAAGATAAATGAGTGGTTTGCTCAAAAAATGCGAAATGGAACAGACTAATATTTGGGGAAAATTAAATGCCGATATTAGTTTTGGTCCAGTATTAAACGACAAAGCTAAAGAGCACTTCTACACCGAATTTGCTTCGTTGTTAGAGGCGGGTATGGATATAAAACGTTCATTGGATATTATCATAGAAGAACAAGATAAAAAAAAGAAAAAAGAAGCATTTGAGTTTATTAAAAAATCCATTATTGCGGGAGACAACCTAGCTGGTGCAATGAAAAAAAGTGGTTATTTTTCGCCTTACGAATACCAAAGTATTCGGATAGGTGAAGAATCTGGAAAATTGCGAACAGTATTAGCACATTTAGGTCACTATTTTGAAGAAAAAGTAAAACTGAGAAAGCAATTAATTAGTGTATTCACTTACCCTGGATTTGTCCTGCTGATTACATTTGGTGTGCTTTATTTTATGTTAAGTACTGTCGTTCCAATGTTCCAAGAAGTTTTTCAGCAATTTGGGAAAGAGCTTCCGTGGTTAACGCAAAAAATAATCATCGTATCCGATAATTTTTCATGGATAGCTTTGGCTCTTTTACTCTGTATAGTAGGAATTGTTGTTATTCATTTCTCACAAAGAAAGGAATTATGGTATAGAAAAATGACAGGAAAAGTGGTGCTTCGTATTCCTATTTTTGGAACACTTTTCAAAAAAATCTATTTGGCACGATTTGCGCAAAGTATGAGTTTGTTAATGGTATCACGAACCCCCTTGGTTAACTCACTTGATTTAATTGTAGAAATGATTGGTTTCCATCCCATTGAAGAAGCTTTAATCGAGGCTAAAAAAGAAATTCTTAAAGGAAATAGTTTACATGCGGGATTAGCTAAATTTTCTATATTTGACCGTCGATTTATAGCCTTAGTCAAAATAGCAGAAGAAATTAATCAGCTAGATTCTACTTTTGAACGCATTACAGTACAACTAAATAATGATATCGAATACCAAACAAAACTCTTAGGGACATTAATCGAACCCATTATTATTATTTTAATAGGAGCAATAGTTGGTGTAATTATGATTGCAATGTATTTACCGATGTTTAACTTGAGTGACGTCATTCAATAATATAAATGAAATTATGAATCAAAAAATAAATTCAACACATTTAAAAGCCTTTTCGTTAGCTGAAATACTAATTGTACTAGCCGTAATAGGCATCTTGATAATGTTGGTTGTTCCGAATCAAACGGCTGTCGCATCTCGTGCAAAATCAATTGAAGCTCAAAGTGCCTTAAACAATGTGTATACATTACAGTACAGTTACTTCCTACAGTACTCAAAATACGCAAATGATTTAAACGATATTGACTATGTTCCTAATAAACTGGTCACTGAAGGGGGTAGGGCGAATTACCGTATCGAAATGATCGAAGCTTCGACCACGGGATTTCGTGCCAAAGCAGAAGCTGTAGTCGATTTTAATGGAGATGGCAAGTTTAATATTTGGGAAGTGGATGAAACAGGTACTGTAAAAGAAGTTCAAAAAGATTAATGCATACGATAGCCATTTTCATATTACTCACTACTTTGTCTGTCATTATTTGGCAAGACGTAAAATTCCGTGCAATACATTGGCTTACACTTCCCATTTTATTTAGTAGTCTAATGGCTTATAATTACCCCATTAATTTCCATCACCTCTTTCAAAATATTCTTTTTGTGCTAGCATTACTGTTTTTTATCACAATCTATATTTCGATTAGGAGTAAACGATGGATTTTAATTACACGTGAACATTTCGGAATAGGTGATATTCTTTTTTTAATCGCAATAACTCCTATTTCACCCACACTTGGTTTTATGTATATTGTCATTATAGGAACGCTATGCTCCCTTTTAATTGCGTTGGTCTTAATGCTAAAAAAAAGGCAACAACACATCCCTTATGCAGGGTATTTTTCTATTTTTCTATTCGTGTATATCATAGCAGATTGTTGTTCATGGATACCCACACTAAATTATATATACCTTGGAAATCCTCAATAACAAAATAGAAATCACAGCGGATTTGCAACAAGCATTATCTTCGGAATTAGCTTGGCATTACCGAATTGTCCCAAAAGAAAAAAAGGATAATACTTTTTCGTTTTACATCGACGAGAATGCAAATTTAGCTGTCACTAAAGAAGAACTAGAGGTGATAACTGGATTTGAAATTCAGTTAGTTCCTTGTGTAACGCTTCAGGTTCAACAAGCTCTAGGCACGTATTTTCGTCAAATCAAATCGAAAGAAAATGCAGAATTAAAACTTTCGCATGATACCGATTTTGTAGACAGAATTATTCAAGAAGCAAACAGTTTAGGCAGTAGTGATATTCATATCGAGGTATACGAAGATAAGGGTAGAGTTCGCATTCGAATTGATGGACATCTCATTGAGCGTTATAAAATTCCATTGGAAAATTATTCTGAACTTGTCAATAAAATTAAAATACATGCTAATCTTGATATTTCTGAAAAAAGACTTCCCCAAGATGGGCGTATTCAGTATGGCGATTTTGATATTCGTGTTTCGATTTTACCCACATTACACGGGGAAAAAATTGTGCTCCGTATTTTAGGGCACGATGCCTCTTCCATTTCCATTGATTCAGTCGGTATGTCTGAAAAGGAGTTACGAGATTATATGGAAGGCATTAAAAAACCGAATGGCATAATCTTAATTTCGGGACCTACAGGTTCAGGTAAAACCACAACCCTCTACGCGACATTGAAATTACTCAATGAAGAAAAACGAAATATCGTTACGGTTGAAGACCCCATTGAATATACCTTAGAAGGTATTAACCAAGTTCAATTAAAAGAGGATATTGGATTGACATTTACAGCAGCATTGAGGTCGTTTTTAAGACAAGACCCTGATGTCATTATGCTAGGAGAGATACGGGATGGCGAAACGGCACAAATGGCTATTCGAGCAGCGTTAACAGGACACCTAGTGCTTTCTACGATACATACTAATTCAGCATGGGGAACCATTTCCAGATTAATTGACATGGGAGTACCACCTTTTTTACTTTCAAATACCATTAATTGTTCTGTAGCACAACGCTTAGTAAGAAAATTATGCCCCAGTTGTAAAATTTTAAGCCCAATTAATTCGGCTGATTTGCCTTTACAGTACGACAAACAAAAAGCTCCTCAAGAACATTATGTGGCAGTAGGATGCGAAAGTTGTCATTATACTGGATACAAAGGTCGTCAAGCAATCTATGAAATAATTCCGATAGATCAAGAACTTAGTAATTGCATAAAAGAGCAGAACATGAGAGTAGAAGAGCTTCTTCTTACACGAAATATAAAAAGCATAGGTGAACGTGCGGATGAACTGTGGAAAAAAGGTATCACCACACTTGAAGAAGTTTACCCATTTTTATTAGACTAAATAACGACTACATGAGCATTCAAAAATCAATAGCGCTAATCACAACCATATTGTTCATCTTTATGATGAACCGTGTTGTTGCGCAACTAACTCCACAGCAACTGGAATCAAAATTGGATTCCCTTTCTTACATCCAAATGGGGTTGAATAACAAGGTACAATTGAATGTATCCAATATTCAATTAGGAGATTTATTAAACTCGATAGGGCTCGAAAATAATTTAAATCTAAGTGTTGACCCTAAATTAACTGAACTCGTTTCTTACAATTTCTATGATGCTAGAGTAAGAGATGTATTTGTTTTCTTATACAGTAATTATGAAATTAATGTCAACTTTATTGGGTCAATTATTGCATTTAAAAAGAAACCTGCACCCGTACCTCCTCCTGTAGTTTACAAATCTAAAGAACCAAATGTTGTTTTCAATAAAGCGAATAAGTTTTTGACCGTTGATTTATCAGATGATACGCTACTTAAAGTAATCGAAAAAATAACACGATTGTCTGATGAAAATATTGTGGTTTCTTCTTCGGTTAAAAACAAGCAAGTTTCGGGATATTATGCCAATAGACCTTTTGAACAAGTCATGGAGATGCTAGCAAAATCAAATGACCTAGTATATACTACAGATGAAAACAATGTACATTACTTATCCCCCGTAGATATAAATAGCGCTACGAATCAAAAAGGAAATGTGAAAACTCCAGGAGCAAACACACTTACAACCAATAATAATGACTTTCAATTTACTAAAACACCCGAAGGACTAATTCATTTAAAAGCAATGAATGCCAACATCAATGACATTATTCAGTATGCTGCGCAAGAGCTCAATGAACATTATTTTTTGTACGCTATTCCAGAAGGGAAAACAACCATTAACGTAGAAAATATTTCGTTTGAAGATCTTTTACGTAAATTAATGAATGGAACGAAATACACTTTTAAGAAAGAAAATAGAATCTATTTAATTGGGGAGCATAAATCAGAAGGATTACGATCTACAGAATTGATAAAATTAGAAAATAGAACGATCGAAAATGTGAAATCATCGATTCCAAAGGAACTAATAACGGATGTAGAATTGTTTGAATTTATCGAATTAAACGCGTTTGTAGTTTCCGGTTCGTATAGACGAATAAATGAATTGCGCGAGTTTTTATTTTCCATAGATCAGGTAGTTCCGATGGTTCAGATTGACATTATCATCATGTATTCGCAACGAGGAAGTTCACTCTCAACTGGTATTAAAGCTGCTTTAGATGCGAATCAACAAACGACTGGCGGAACTATTTTTCCTACATTTGATATGAATTTAAATTCAGTATCCATTAATAATATCATCGACGCAATCAATGGATTTGGCATTCTAAATTTAGGAAAAGTAACCTCCGACTTTTTCCTTTCATTGCAAGCCTTAGAGTCCAACAATGTCATTGAAATGGAATCTACACCTAAAATTTCAACCCTTAACGGTCATGAAGCTTCCCTAGCAATAGGTGAAGAACGTTATTACCAACAAGAACGTGTTCAGGTTTCCAATGTGGTGGGAAATGCGAATGTGCAAAGCTCAAGAATCTGGACTCCCATTCAGGCAAAATTAGAAGTGAAAATCAAACCATTTGTTTCCGCAGATGAACATGTTACATTAGAAATATCGGTGGGACAAAATGATTTTGGAGAACAATCAGATCCAACAGCACCACCCAACAAAACAACACAAACATTTGAATCACTTGTTAGAGTTAAAAATGGGGAAGTGATTTTAATGGGGGGACTTGAAAAAAAGTCGAAGAGAGACTCAGGTTCTGGAGTTCCTGTTTTGTCTCGAATTCCAATTTTAAAATGGCTATTAAGTAGCCGTATTAAAACCCGTGACAAATCGAAATTACATATACTCATTCGTCCAACTGTTACCTATTAGAAATAATTATGTCAATATTGGATAAAATAGGTCAATTCAAAACGATTCAAGCTATTTCAATTGAATTAACTGATGACACACCAGTTTTTCATATTGTAACTATGCAAAAGAAAGGAGATGTCATTTGTTTTAAACTAAAAGAATCTGTTGAATCAGTCGAACAAATAGCTCAATCTATTCGAAAAAGAATACCTATAGTACTGCACTATTTTGGTAAAGGAGTACTCAATCGTAAAACAATTCCTACTGACGATTACTTAGATAAACTGATTCTCAACGCGAATAAAAATGATTTTTATTCAACATACATTGATGTGGAGAATGAGCGCTTTGTGTCTTTTACAAGAAAAGAACAAGTTGATCCTGTTCTAGAAAAACTTAGCGAGTGGAAAAATCAAATCATTGATATTACTATAGGTCCATTTGTAGCGCTCAATACTAGACTGCCTGAGAAAATTAATAAAACACCTCATCTTTCGTTCAACTATAACAATGATGGTATTTCTTTTGACCCGCTGAATACATCAGATTCTTCCTGTTACTTTTTGGATGAGAAACTAGGTAATCAGCTGTTTGCGGGAGTCATATCATATAATGAATTGACCAATCACTCAATCTGTTCAATACTTAATGAAACTGAAAGAACAGCGCGAATAACGAACTTGAATGACAAAAATCAATTTGAAAAGTTGGGCGTCTTTATATTAGTGTTCTTTTTGAGTGTACTTATTGGGAATTATTTTTATCAAGGACGTATTAATGAAAAGAATGCCATTCTTGAAGATGAAATAATGATTTTTAGTGATAACATAACTAAAATTGATTTACTTGATCAAGAAATCACTCGAAAAAAACAACTAATCCAAACTAGTGGCATTTTAAAACACCAGTATATTTCCTTTTATCTGGACCAAATAGGTATCTCTATACCTGGTTCAATCTCACTCACAGAAATAAAAACATTCCCGGTAACAAACAAACTAAAGCAGAAAATTAAACCCGAAATAGACCAGAAAAGTATATACATTAGTGGCATCACCCAGAAAAGTAGCTCAATAGACGAGTGGATAGAAAAATTGAATACCCAAGATTGGGTTGCTAAAACAGAAATTTTGAGTTTTAAACGAAATGATGGTCAAAAAGCAATTTTTACCATAAAACTGCATATCAAATGAGCCTTTTTCAGAAATATACATATCGTCAGAAAAAGCTTTCACTGGTAGTCGTTTTTGTCCTATTAGCAGCTGTGTCTTATAAGCGCTCGTTTAGTGTAACCCTTGAACAATTAGCTCTAAATAATGAATTACAAGTTAAGCGTGCCGAGGCGGAAACCTCAATTGACAGGTTGAAAACCAAGCAAAATGAGTTGAAGTTAATTAATCAAATTGTAGGTCAAGAAAATGTTCCAAATGAAAAGGTGCAGCAAAAATTCCTTTCTTTTTTTGATAAAAACAACAACAATTTGACTGTAGAACTGATGGAAGAGGTTTATACTTTTGACCACCCTGATTATACAATTAATACTAACCTAATCACCATAAAAGGAGATTATGTCAATACCGTTAAATTTATTTATAAACTTGAAAAACAATTCAGTTTCGCACGGATTGTTTCAGCAAACCTTGAACTTAAAACAAACCGTTTTTTACAAAAAAGTGAGTTACACTCAACAATCTTGTTGCAAAATTTTTGGAAGTCAGGCAAGTAGTCTTTGAATGAGTTTAATAGAGGAATTGAAATCTAAGTATGGTTTGCATATATCTAAAAAAAATGACGCTTCCAAAATATTAAATATCATTTATTTGACGTTAATTGACTCAAAATAACCACTGAAGCTGAATATAATAACCTAAAAGTATGTTAACACTAAAATCGAAAATACTTCATCATGAAACTAAGCCAAATCTCCAAGTTGGTCTATAATTAAACCAAATTAATTTCTTTGTTGACATTAAGTGTCACACAATTGAGTTTACTTTTTATAAATTTAACCTATATGAAACATAAATATTCCGAATTAGATATTTATGAGGACTTTATTCACGGAAACCTGGAGCCATCCAAATTAAACGGTGACGAAATCCCTACTTATGAGGTCATACAAAAAAACATTTCTCGATCTAAGAAAGACTACACAACAATTATCAATGTTTAAAACTTTTCCACGACTCGTTCAAATCAAAGTACTCACTCTGGGTTTTATCCAAAGTCAAGGATATCAATTGAAAATTTTCCTCTGTTGGTTTAAGTTCAATGAATTTATCAATAATATCCCTGTGACGGTATATGATAAAGGTATTTTCAACTAAGGGATTTATTTTATAAAGATTTACTTCAGTTTCTACATCAGAAAAGGAAGGGACAAAAGTTAAAGCTGTATTTTTTATATTTAATTCTTGTCCTATCATCTCCAATTCCTCACTTCTTTTAGCACTACTGAACGATTCCTCATTTCCATATACAAAATAAACTTTCAAGTATTTTTCTCGGGCTACACTTTCTCTTTCTAAATACACAAGCCATTTTTTTATATCCTCCCAATTACTTTTATTACCTACAAAATATACTATACCATGGTATCTCCCATATTTACATATAGGACATACTCTTGTACCTTTATCTGGACCCCATGCATGAAAAGGCATAAATGATGGGCTTACATTACCAATTGGAAGACCTGATTCTTTCTTATGACTCATAGTATCAGGATAATCTGGAATATTAAGTCCCAATATAATGTTGTGCTCTACAATTTGTATAGAATCTGAAACGAGAGGTCTTAGTATTCCACTTCCTCCACGATTTTCGAAAGGTCTTTTCCTTTTTGCATCAAACATCAACGGGTCATCATCAAACACAAAGTCATCTATATAATACTCATTATCAATGTTAGTTTCCTTTATAAGCACATGAATATGGGCAGGAGTTGAACGGTCAGGATAGGGTGCAGGTCTGATTGTATAAATAGCATATTCACCCTGATCATCAGTTTTTACCCACCCTCGGATAGCTCCATGATTTTTTACCTTCTTATGTAATCCTTCCCTTTTCGGATAAACACCAGTTGCATCTGTTTGATAATAATACAAAATGACATTGGGTGCAGGAGTTCGTCCGTCTAGTTTAAAAACCTTACCTGTAATCAATAGCTTTTGCCCATTATCGTACCATCCTAAACTGGTATCAATAGCAGAAATATTTTCGGGCACTCCAATATACATTTCTTCACATCCATCACACCCTCCGCCTACTTTTTTTATATTTTGTGAAGGGTGAGGCAGTTCATTTCTTTGTTGTCCGTTACAGCCCGTTGTAAATTGAATTACTAATAACAAAAGACCTAGCTTAAATTTGTTCATGATTTCAAGTATTAAATTTTTGAATAATTTCTAAAGTGAATTTAAAATCCTTTTTACTCTTCTGAAACTAGAACAGCTATTCAACACTATAAATAAGACATACTAATTTATTATCATTACCAAGACCATTAGTACTAGTAAAGCTGTCATTAATAGTGATTAAGCATCTTTCTGTCTATAACAGTTTGTAGCGATAGTTTATTTATTAATTTTCGGGTTATAAACTCATGAGGCAGATAAATCTAAATATTTCTCCATGGTTGAAAAGAATTAGCTTGCATTTTTCTTTTTGGCTTTTGTATTTAATGTACCATACTGTTCTATTTGGATACATGAGACAGGATTTTCTTCATCCATTAAAATATGAGCTTTATGATTTACCTGTAAAAATTGCTGCATCCTACTTTGTTGCTTATTTCCTTATTCCCAAGTTTTTATTTACTAAAAAAATATGGTCATTCGCAACTTTACTAGCACTTACACTTCTCATTTCCAGTTTTCTTCAGCGGATTTTTCACAGTCAGATTATTGGTAAGTTCCTTGAACCCGAAGAGGAATATTTTACTTTATACCCTACCACAGGACTTGTTTTTAAAACAGTGATTAGTATTTACCCAATAGTGGTAATAGTAGCTTTAATAAAAATATTAAAACATTGGTATGAACAAGATAGGAAGCACCAAAATATCTATAAGGAAAAAGTAGAAGCAGAACTTAATTATCTTAAATCACAAATTCATCCGCATTTCTTGTTTAACACTTTAAACAGCTTATATGCTTTAACATTAAAAAAGTCTAATCAGGCAAGTAAGGTAGTGTTAAAATTATCGCAGCTTTTGGATTACCTTCTTTATGAAAGTAATAAACAAACAGTTCTTGTTGAAAAAGAATTGGAACTTATCGAAAATTATATCTCATTAGAAAAAATTAGATTTGGTAGCAGACTTAATTTATCATACAATTTTAAAGGCAATATGAAAGGAATAGAAATTGCTCCTTTACTTCTGCTACCTTTCGTTGAAAACAGTTTTAAGCATGGTGCTAGTAAACAATTGGAGGAAGTTTGGGTGGACATCCAAATTACTATTGAAGATGATACACTAAATATGAAAATTAGTAATAGTAAGGATACTTCAACGCAACCAAATGAAAAATCACGTGAAGGAATTGGTTTGCAAAATGTAATTAGAAGACTTGAACTCATCTACGGAGAAAATAATTATAAAATGTCTCTTGAAGATAAGGGTGATAGTTATTTGGTGGAACTACAATTGAAAACAAAAAGTATTTCTAAAGAAAAATAGTATGAAATTAACTTGTTATATAATTGATGATGAGCCTCTAGCGATAGAAGTTTTAGAATCTCACATTGAAGCCTCAGATCTGATAGATTTGAAAGGAAATTTCACAAACCCTGTAAAAGCATTTCAGGCCATACAAGAGCAACCAGTTGATTTAATTTTCTTGGACATTCAAATGCCCAAGATTACAGGACTTGAGTTAATTAAATCTTTGAAAAACCCACCTATGGTAATTTTTACAACAGCATACAGAGAATATGCTTACGATGGCTTTGAATTGGATGTAATTGATTATCTTCTAAAACCAATTTCGTTAAATCGATTCTTACAGTCTTTAGATAAAATCAACAGGATAACTCGAAAAAATGATTTGGTAAGAACATTAGAAGATAACTCCGAATACCTATTCTTACAATTTGAGAAAGTAAATCACAAAGTAATACTTCAGGAAATTCTCTACATCGAAAGTCAAAGAGATTATAGTAAGATAGTTACAGTATCAAAAGAAATGAAGGTATTACAAAAAATAAGCGATCTTGAAACAAAACTCAAGGACAAAGGCTTCTTAAGGGTTCACAGATCGTTTATTGTTAACCTAGGTCTTATAGAAAGCTGGTGTTCTTATGAAGTTGGTATTCAGGGGAAAAAAATACCAATAGGAAGATCATATTGCAAGGATGTTATGAATAAGTTGATGCCATCAAGCTAATCATGCTTTACAAAATGAAAGCTCGTTTCGTTAAATAAAAAATATATGAAGATGAAAAAAAAGAACTCAAATTTATCGGTGTTAATTGTTATTTCAATGTTTATTGCTAATAATTCTTACACTCAGAATAAACAAATTGAACTAACTAAACTCGAAAAGATGATAACTGTTGATTCTATTAGCAGTAAACTTAAAAGCACCTACGTATTTCCCGAAGTAGCAAATGAGATGTCCGAATTGATATATAATAACCTTAATAAGGGTTTTTATAATGCTATTAACAACCCTCATGATTTTGCAAATCAACTTACGGAAGATTTGCTATCAATAAGCCACGATAAGCATATAAGAGTAAATTACAATCCTCAAGGAATTCCTGCTCAAAATGCAGCTTACACTGCAAAAGACAGTTTGAATAATTTGAACCAATACATAAATAATTTAAAACGTAATAATTTTGGGTTTAAAGAAGTAAAAATATTAGAAGGTAATATAGGATACCTAGATTTAAGGAGTTTTTCTGACGTGAAATATGCTGGAGAAACTGCTGTTTCAGCAATGAATTTCTTGAGTAATACTGATGCTTTAATTATTGATTTAAGAATGAATGGTGGTGGTAGCCCAGCCATGATTCAACTTATTACAAGCTATTTGTTTGATAGCGATCCTGTACTACTAAATAACTTTTATTGGAGACCTACCAACAGTAGCACTCAAACATGGACACTCCCTTATGTGCCAGGAGTGCGGAGTTCAAAAACGCCTGTTTATATTCTAACGAGTAAAAGTACTTTTTCTGCTGCAGAAGAATTTAGCTATAACTTAAAAAATTTAAAAAGAGCGACTTTGATAGGTGAGACTACTGGTGGCGGAGCTCACCCAGGTGGGGTTGTTAACGCTACAGATAAATTCAGCATATGGATTCCTACAGGAAGAGCTATAAATCCAATAACAAATACTAATTGGGAAGGTACAGGAGTAATTCCAGATATAGAAATTCCATCGAACCAAGCTTTAGAAGTTGCACAAGTTAAAGCACTGGAATTTTTATTAGAAAAAAGCAATGATGAAAAAATTAAAAGATTCTATGAATGGAATTTAGGAGCAATTAAGGCAGTTCTTAAACCTGTAATTATTGAAAAGTCAACTCTAGAACCCTACGTAGGAATTTATGGTCAGAGAATAATAAGCCTTGAAAATAACACTTTGTATTATCAGCGAGGTCAAGGCAACAAGTATGAATTGATTCCTCTCACTAAAAACGATTTTCTTCTGAAAGGTATGACCTCATTTAGAATTAAGTTTATAGTAGAAAAAGGGCAAAATATTATTTTAGAAGGCAATTATGAAGACGGGCGTTCAGACCGAGATTTTAAGAATAAAGAATAGAAAATGCAACATATCAGTTCCCACAGCTCCCAATATCATTCTACAACATATCATTTTCAACGAAAACCAAGAAAAAGCCCCCCACCGAGCGGGCAAACCCATTCACCATGTCTGAAATAACCAGGTAATCCAGTGGCTGGTTATTTCAGACATGGTTCATTTGGGTTAGTAGCCTCCTGCTTCGGTGGGGGGCTTTTATTTTTAAAATTTGATATCAAAAAGATGAGGTGTATTAGTGCACCTCATTTTTTTTACTGATAGTTCGATTGTGGTCAATCTCAAGTGCAACGAGTGCTGCAATGATTCCCCAAATTGGCACAGCTGCTTTGTCTGTATCCAAATAGTTATTTAGAACACCGTGAACAAAGTAAGTTACAAGCGCCAATATCATGGATAAGATGAGTGTTTTGTATTCGCCACTGGGGTATTTAATGTATAGTGTTATCGACTTATAAAACACTAAGATTACGATAAGAATAAATGAAAAAGCACCGATAAATCCAGTTTCAGCTAAAGGCCCCAAATATTCACTGTGTGCATTACCTAAATTACCGAAATTAGTAGAAATAATAGTCATATTATCAGGGTGCTGAAAAGGGGCATACTCCATTGCATACGTTCCAGGTCCAAATCCAAACCAAGGTTTTGCTTTAAACATTTCAATCGCACTAGACCATCTGTTTATACGTTCTAAGTTAGAAGCATCTGACGTTACATTTGCCGCAGATTCCAGGCGTTTGCCAAATTCTTCAGTTGTGTGCTCGGATTTATTTCGAGCCATCTCCATATTAATCTTGTCCCATCTTGAAAACACAACCATGATTAGAATTACGCCTATTGCAGCGAGGTATTTAAAATGAATTCGCATTCTGATAACAAGCCAAACCATCATTGCTGCAATGATACTGAGCCATGCCGCACGGGTGTAAGAGAAAAAGAGCCCTGTAATAGCAAGTGCGATTAAGTTTAGCAAAATAAATTGTGTGAGTGGTGAGTGTTTTTTACTGAAATAAATCCCAATAATTAGCGGAATAATAAATGCAATCATGGCACCGTACCCCGTATGATCTTTAAAAAATGGCCACATTACCCAGTGTCCTTCTTTTTCACCAAAATTATAGTGGTAATGGTTAATCAGTGTGTATAAAATAACTACAGACATCCCGATACAATATAGCCAAATGAAGTATTTGATTTTGAGTTTATCTCTAAACACAAAAGTGCCAAAGAAAAACAAGGGCACAATGAACCAAAGTCGCACCAATAAAAATTTAAACGATACAGCAGGATGTGTGCTTGTAATTGATGACATCATGAGCCAAAAAAGATAAAAACAGACAGCCCAAAATAACGGATGCTTAAATAATTCTTTGGGCAAGAATGGTTTATATATTTCCCTAGCAATTACTAGTAAAAGCAAGGTCGCTAATAGCGGTTCTGTTGGAATAAAAAGTCCGAGTTTCCCATCGGTTAAATATTCAATGTTAAAAGATAATGGCGCAGACAGACTTACAAATAGTAATGCCCAATCCATTCGGAATAGTGTTAAAAATAGGACAATCAACGCAAGAGGTACAAAACTAAACAACCACTCATCTTTTAAAATGAAAAAGAAGTTTGTCCCAATAAAAATGAGCGCAACTAGAATTACCCACTTGTGATGAATGATTGTTTTCACTTAAGCAATTTTGCGAAGTTCAGCGATTTTTGCCATGATAAGTAATAACAATACAGTTGCAGCAAAAGCTCCAAATGTAGAGATAACGACCATTACCCAACGCACAGGTTTTGCTTTTTTGTCAGCTTTTACAGCCCATTCTACCACAAATTTATGATTGAAGTCAACATTGGCATCAGATTCAGCTTGTTCGTATGTGGACTCCAGCAGAGTTAGTTTATCCGTCTTAAATTCACGCAACTCTACTAAACCATCATATACCGAACCATATTGCATGTTGATATCAATTTTTGAACGGATATAGTCATGGTCTGCTTGAGATTTAACTGTTGTGAGTGAGGTAAATAAATTAGCTCGAGATTCTTTTGTGACCACTCCTAGTTGAGCTAGTTTAGTGATTGAATCTTCAAGATTTTTCTTTTCACTTTCTAGATACTGGTATTTACGCTTTACAATTTCAAATGCAGGAATTGTTCGTTCTTTTACCATTTCGTTTTTAACGGTATCGATTAAATGAACTATATCGTTTGCAATAAGCGCAGCTTGTTCAGGGTCTTTATCAAGCACATCAATTAAGATAGAACCGTATCGAGTCCGTTCAAACTTGATATGTGCATCATACATTTTCCCTAACTTAAAGTTTTTATTTTTATCATCTTCACCGATTTCATAGTAGTTGAGTAAGTCATATTTTTCGACTATACGATTGCGCACACGAGAAGATTGTAAGATTTGCAATAATTGCTCAGCTTGATCTTCTTCACCAAAATCCATTGAACTAGCTTTTGCATTACGTTGTTCTGAAAACGAAACAGTACTCGTAGCAGCTGGAAATACAATAGCTGTCGAACGAAATAATTCGGTCATCATTAACGATGCTATAGCGGATAAAATTGCAGCGATGAATGAAACGCTTAATAGTATCCACTTCTTTTTCCATAGAAAAACTAATAAATCTTGTGCGCCTTGGTCAAAACGATTTTTTTCTTGCATGAGTTAAAATTTGCGTAAATGTACAATTTTGAAATAACTAATTAATACGGTTATTATTGCAATAGTTCAAATATTATTAAAAAATCAATTCTCGTGCTTTTCCCATATTTGAACTAATTCAACGAGTGTTTGAACAGCTTTTTCCATATCCTGTACACTCACATATTCGTGTTTTGAATGAATCGCCATTTCACCCGTGAAAAGATTCGGGCATGGAAGCCCCATAAAAGAGAGTCTTGAACCATCTGTCCCACCTCTGATGATAGATTGGCGAGGATTAATACCTACGTTTTTCATTGCTTGAACAGCATAATCTGCCACAAATGGATTGTCTTTAAGGATTTCTTTCATGTTGCGATACTGTTCAATCACTTCAAATTCGTAACCTGAACCTGGGTTTTGTTCAATAACACGTTTCAGTAGGTCTTCAAGTATTGCTTCGTATTCGGTTAGCTTGGAAGTGTCATGATCTCGAATAATAAAAGTGATTGTTGCTTTTTCCAATGCTCCTTCAATTGCCAGTGGGTGAACAAATCCTTCTCTATGTTCTGTCGTTTCAGGTGACCATTTGTCTTTAGGTAGTTCATGAATAAATTCAGATGCGACTTTGATAGCATTCACCATTTTACCTTTTGCATAACCAGGGTGTGCACTTACGCCGTGAATCGTGATTTTCACCGCATCAGCAGAAAACGTTTCATCCTCAATATCACCAAGCGGTCCTCCGTCTAAGGTATATCCATAATCGGCATTTAGTTTATTCATGTCGAGTTTATCTACACCTCTCCCAATTTCTTCATCTGGGGTAAACAATATTCGAATCTTACCGTGTTTGATAGATGGATTGTCGATTAATTGTTTCGCTAAATCCATGATGATGGCAACGCCTGCTTTGTCATCCGCTCCTAATAGCGTTAATCCACTCGCGGTAATGATGTCATCACCAATTTTGGACTGTAAATATGGGTGTTTTTCAACGGTAATAACCTGCGTAGAATCGTCTGGTAATATGATAGGTGAACCATCCCATTTTCGATGAACAATTGGTTTTACATCTGTCCCACTGCAATCAGGCGCTGTATCCATGTGCGAACAAAAACAGATTGTTGGAACGTTGCGATGTGTGTTGGAAGGAATAGTTCCAAATACATATCCCCATTCGTCCATTTCAACATCTTCTAAACCTATTTCTTTAAGCTCTTGAACCAATATACGACCTAAGTCTTTTTGAATTTCAGATGATGGGAATGTGGATGAGTTAGGATTTGCGGTAGTGTCAATTTTAGCATATCGAATAAATCGATCTTCTACGGTGTGTATGAGTGTCATCTTTTTTAGACAAAGATAATAAAGTTGATTAAAAGTAGACTGTTATCTTCTTTTTCAAATCCGATTCTTTTGGATGTCTAAATGAAGTGATTTAGTCTCGTCTAGTGATTGTCTAGTGGGTTAATTATTGAATGCCGTTTGTTGGAATTAATTTAGATGGTAATATTCTGGTTCATGCTGAATTTATCAGTTGACTTAATTGAATATACTATTTTAAAACTCTAGGATTATGAACTATATTTTAAATACTAAAGATCTTTTTAGATTCTTTAACGGACTTAACTTAAAAAGTGCTTTTGCTATATTATTCTTTGCCACCACTTTTTTTGAATCAGCTTTTGGACAATGCACACTGCGTACAAGCGACTGTTCATCTCCAATAAATGCTCCTGCTCCTGGTGGTTCTTTAAACCGAACTGTCCAAAGAAATTGTAAACAAGGCTTTAATTTTATGGGTGAGTGTCAACAATATACAATTACTACTTCAGCTCCAGCATACGTGATAATTACAGGGGGCTTTACGACCACTGTAATCGCCTCAGGAAATACACCTTTAACATTTAATACAGGAAGTTACACAGGGACTAATTTTATACATCTATATACCAATTCGACATGTGGTAATAATACTTCAAATATTACATTAACTTTAACTAGGATTGAAGGTTGTTTTAAGTGTTCAACATCGGGTAATAGTAATATTCCTGCAGATTGTTCACCAACTTCAAATCCTTCTGTGTGGGCACGTGATTACACGGTTTTTAATTCTGTTGAAAATGGCGAAAATTATCAGTTTTCATCATCAAATCCTTCTGATTTTTTACTCGTAACAGATGTTAATAACACTATTTTAGCTCAAGGAACAACACCTGTAAACTGGACAGCTACATTTAACGGTTCAGTTCGAGTTCACGTGAGTACAAATTCATCGTGTGGGTCAGAATCTGTTGGTAGAACCATTACAGCATCAAAAACTTCGTGTTGTACAGATTTTGGAATAGACGGAACAATTACTGCTGTTACGCCATCAACCATTTGTCTTGGCGAACCGATTACAGTTACAGCTTCTGGAGGTTCAGGAACTGTCAGGTATTGGGTGCAAAGTCCTCCTGGACATCCAACTTGGAATATATTTGAAAATCAGGTTTCAAATAGTGCAAGTAATGGATTTACCTTTACCCCAACTACTCCCGGAACCTATCGTGTTCATGCTAGATGGTTGGGAGCATGTGGATTTTGTTGGGATGGTGGTTCATGTCCTGATTTCCCATTTGTTGATATTGTGGTTAATTCGCCTAATACAACAGGTCTAACAACGGGTGATTGGCTTTGGACAGGAGCTGTTTCGACCACTTTTGAAGATGCATTAAATTGGAAAATATGGAATGGAACCACGTTTGTTAACGCTCCTAATATTCCTACCACTGATAATAACATTCGAATTAAACCAACAGGTACTTGTATTCCACGACAACCTACAGTTATCAATTTAGCCAATCCTAGTTTTAATCAATTCTCACCTGTTAGTGCCAATTGTAAAGATGTGGTTATAGAAAATGGTGCAACACTTACGATGTCTTCAAATAATAGTCATTTTCATGTGAATGGCAATTATTATAACTATGGTACACTTGTTCCAGGTAATGCACGTATGAAATTTATCAATTCAGGAAGCCAATCTATTGTGTCATCTAGTTCTCAAGAAATATTTTATGAAATGAATGTAGGAGGCGCTTCTGTTACGACTTTAGTGAACACCAATGTACATGTTACTCACGCGCTTCGTTTAAACGGGGTAGTGGCAACAGGTGTAAGTTTTCTATACTTAAACAATATAACTACAGGATCGTTGGCTAGCTTTGGAGGTCATATATTCGGAAATTTCAGAAGAGATATAGCGACGAATACAGATTTGTATCGTTTCCCAATGGGAGTGGGTACTGTAGCGGGTTCAGATAGACGATTGTTAGAGTTTCTTAATAGCAACATTAATGGACCAACTTATTTAGACTGTCGTGTGTCCAATACATTTAAAGGAGCTTGTCCTAATTGTGATAATAACTTAGATCCTGCAAAAGCTATCAATTGGGGACAGGTGTTTAATTTTGTGCATGCACAAGGTGAGTGGACATTAACTCCTAATAACACTGTGTCGTCTGGTAGCTACGGTATTAGGTTGTATACAAATGGATTTACAGATCTCGCAACAAAAGATAATCAATTTGCAATCTTAAAACGAAATGATGCATCTTCAAACTTTTTTGATTTTGATTCACACTATCTCACTACAACTATTCCATCTATAAACCTTTCAGGTCGATTATACAGTGGTGGAGCAGGCTATGCTGAAAAACTAGGATTTACCACATTTTCTAAGTTTGTAATTGCTTCTAGTGAAGATATATTACCAGTTGACTTTGGTTCGATGAATGTTACGTGTATCAATCAAGAGGCTCATATCAATTGGCATACGTTTTCAGAGCTGGACAATGATTTCTTCTCTATAGAGCGCTCTTCGGATGGTGTAGTATTTGAAGATGTTGCTAAAGTAACTGGGGCTGGTACAACGAATCAACCAAGTGTGTATACATATGTCGATGACAGACCACTTTATGGACTTTCTTACTATCGTCTTTCTCAAACCGATTTTGACGGTACACATAAAGTATTGAAAATAAGTAGTTTTGTAAATGATTGCTCAGAATCTTTTACTGATGTAGAAGTTTATCCAAATCCAACTACTGATTTTACAATAGTTAAAATCAAGGTCTCGGATCAAGCTAATGTAAGCTTTAGTTTGTTTGATAATTTAGGCAGAGAAGTTCGGCAATTATTAAACTCCGAAAACTTGGATTATGGGGTGCATGAATACCATATTGATTTAAATAATATTGCTAAAGGGGTTTATTATTTAAATGGAAAAATCAATAATGATAATGTAACTATTAAGTTGATTCGGCAATAATTATCTGTCAAATTTAGGATGATTTTTTAGGTTCATAAAGAAAAGTTGATTAATTTTAACTTTTTAATTTAATGTTAAAAACCGTATTCAAACCAGAGTGAATTGATGCGTATTAAAAAGTCATCTGTTGAAACGATATTGCCCTTAATAAATTAAATTAATGCGAGAAAATTAGTCACATATGGTAAGAATTAGTTGGTTAGTTGTGTTGTTGTATTGTTTGCCAATAATTGTTTATTCTCAGGATAAGACCGATTCGCTCGAAGATTTTTTTGACTGGGTAGAAAATCACTCTGAAACAAAAGCTCCTGAAATAATTGATAGTTTAAAATTCTACAACGAACTATATGCAACAAGTCAAGACCATTTTTTACAAGCCAAGGTATTAGATAAGTTAGCATGGGTTTATTTTTTTGAGTTGTCAAGCTTTGAGTTATCGATGCAGGCGATTGAGGAGATTCACACCCTATATAGTATCAGTCAAGATGAGCGGATTTTAATCATGTATTATGAAAACATGGGTATGCTCTACTTTGAGTCAAATACCGATAAAAATAAAGCGATTCAATTTTTCATCAAAGCTTATGAAGCTTCAATTAAATTGGATTCTCATTATCAAATTGAATCGATTTTAAATAATTATGGTGTGGCGCTAATGAACCAACAGCGGTTTGATGAATCAAGATCTCAGTTGTTTAAGTCCTTAATGTACGCTAGGCAAAACGAGAACAAAGTTCAAGAGTCTGTCGTTTGGAGTAATTTGGGGATTTGTTACTTGTTGATTGGGGACATAGATTCTGCGGAAGTAGCAATGCTGGAGTCGTACAATGTGGCTTTACAAACACCTATGAAAGATGATGACGCATTGCGGGCGGCATTTTTAGGTCGTTTTTATCAGGATCAGGAGAATTACAGCTTATCTCTTTTCTACTTGAAACAAACAGTAGAAAAAATTGATTATGTGAAAACATTTGGAAACAAGGCATTTACATTCAAAACATTGAGTGATACGTATGCCAAAATGGGGGATTATAAGTCGGCATTAGAGAACTTGAAAACATACACGTTATATAAAGATAGTTTAGATTATTCAACTGTCACAAAACAGTTGTGGAGTATGGAATATCAATTGAAGACTCAAGAATTAGAAGCAAAAAGAAAGTTTGAAGAAGCTGAAAGAGAAAGTGAACGCTACGCTGAAAAATTATGGTATACCATTGTTATTTTAGTCTTGAGTGCTGCTGGAACATTAGTTTTTTTAGTAAATGTAAGATTAAGAGCGAAGTCAAAACTAGCGACGATTAATAAAGAGAAAATTGAGCTGGAAAAACAAAATTTAGCTATTGAAGTAGAATCTAATGAGCGAGAGGTAGCAGCTAAATCCATGTTTTTATTGGAAAAAGATAATTTGATTAATAAGGTTATAAAGCACTTAAAACAACTTAAGGAAGAGGTCGGTGAATCTGAAAAAAAATCTGTACAAAAAGTAATCAGTGAATTAAGGTATTCATTGAATAATAATAGTTGGGAAGAATTTGAAATTCGATTCAGCAAGGTACACCCCAATTTTTATAAAAACATTGAAGCAGCCCACACATCGCTGACTTCTAATGAGAAAAAATTATGTGCGTTTCTCTTAATGGACATGACAACCAAGGAAATCGCAAATATTACTGGTCAAACGTCTCACAGTATCAATGTGGCACGAACTCGTTTAAGAAAGAAACTCGGGCTCGTCAATTCCAAGCTTACTTTTAACGAATTCTTGAACGGGTTCAATTAGGTATTGAAAATCAATTACTTGAAATATAAAGTATCTAACATGTATTGTTGAAATGCGCCAATTAAAACTTAAGTGTATCATTCTTGTATTAATTGATTTTTAACAGATAACAATTTTTTTTCATCAAATTGCTTAAAAATTTACGTGATGAAAATTAATAATCGGTTACTGGTCTTTTTCCTTTTTAATGTTGTTAGTGTAGGGATAATTCAATCTCAGACTAATGAATACCTTAGTTTTTTTCATTGGACAAATGGACAATTGTCTGCTACCAATTGGCAATCGGATAGTGATCCTGTATATTTTGGTGCAATAGGTAGTAAAAATGGGTGTGTTTTTGCTGATGTGACCATTACAAATTCAGGTGCTTGGAATGCTTCAGGAGGACCTCATCCTCGTTATGGTTATAACAATAGTGGTATGCCAGCTACTGCTGGGTTTGGGATGCGATTAGATGCTGATTGGACAAATGTAAATCAACAGATTGTCTATACCATTACGTTTAAAGATGGTAATGCAGGCCCAATTTCTGAATTTTTAACCACTTTTTCCATTTACGACATTAATGCTCATGTATGTGGTGCAACTGCAGCTAATCGTTTTATTGACGAGGTTCAGGTGATAGGTTATCGGGCAAATTTAATTACAACAGTTAACCCTAATTTAACCCCAGCTATCAATTCGGGGGGGATTTTATGTAATGACAATCAAATTACAGGAAATGTAATAAAGGGGAGTTCAGATTGCGGTTTTTCTAGGTTAAATGTAGATTTTGGAACCACACCTGTTGCTAGAGTTCAGATTATTTATCGTTCTGGTACAGGACATCCTGCAAATCAAAACTGTGGTACAAATCCTAATCAATTGATTCTTGGAGATAATCCAAGGTCTCAATTTATACTATTAAGTGCCTTTGCTGTAACTGGTGGGTGTGTAAATTTACCAGTCGAATTCAATCAATTCAATGCGACATGTAATGAATCTCAGGCTTTTCTTAATTGGTCTACGTATACGGAGTTGGACAATGATTATTTCACAATTGAGCGTTCGACCGATGGATTTAATTTTGAAAAGTTGACAGATGTTGTAGGAGGAGGAACTGTTAATTATTATTCAGATTATAAATGGGTTGACGAACGACCATTACCAGGCGTATCCTATTATCGTTTATCACAAACAGATTACGACGGTACGCATACTGTGCTGAAAACAATTTCATTTGACCATCAATGTGCAGTGAATGCTTACAGTTTGTCTGTGCACCCGAATCCAATTAGTGATCAATCTCTTGTTCGATTGGAGTTAAATGTACAGTCAACAGTTCAGCTTGCACTCTTTGATAACAGTGGACGATTAATGAAAGAAGTGTTGGGAACCACTTTAATGGAGGCGGGATTAGTTGAACTCAATTTTGATGCAGAAAATCTTGCGTCAGGAATTTACTTGTTAACATTAATGATAAATGGTGAGCTAGAAACAGTGAAAATTGTAAAATAATTTCTCAACGATTATCAGTTAATTCATTTTTAAGAACGGAAATTTTGTACTATGAGATTTCCGTTTTTTTACACTAAAGCTGCCGCACCCAAAATTGCCGCATCATCTTCAGGTAGTTGAGAAAAGAGTACCTTGACCTTATTTTGGTAGATGTTCAACATGTTTGCTTCCATGTGGTGGTGAATAGGTTTGCGGAGCAATTCTCCCGCTTTTGTAATACCACCAAATAGAAAAAAAGCTTCTGGACTTGTGTAGACCATTGAATTGGCTAATGTTAATCCAATATATTCGCCAGTTTTTTCAAAAACTTGGAGTGCCAGTTTATCTCCCTTTTCGGCATATTCTGAAATGATTTTTGTGGTGACACTTTTTTCGTCAATTTTCCCTAATTCTGATTCAGGATAATTATATTTTTCTTCAGTTAATGTGCGTAGTATCCCTTTTGCATTGACGTAAGCTTCTATACATCCTCGTCTCCCGCAACCACATAATCGCCCACCGGGATATGTAATTACATGACCAATTTCGCCGGCAAAGCCATCGTGTCCGTATGCTAATTTTCCATTGATATAGATTCCACTACCAACTCCTGTTCCAAGTGTTATGACAACAAAATCATTCATTTCTTTAGCTCCCCCAAAAATCTTTTCACCCATTGCGGCTGCATTGGCATCATTTGTCAATTCTACGGGGCAGTCAAAAGCTTCACGGATTTTATCACGCACAGGTAACTTTGTTTTCCATGGCATGTTTGGTGCAAACTCAATCATTCCAGAATGTACATTCCCATTGGGCGCACCAATACCTATCCCTACCAATTCATCGTCTTTTTTCACCATTGATTTTGCTACTGAAATTAATTCAGTGATGTAATCGTCGAACGTGTCAAATGAACCTGTTGCAATGCGCAACCGTTTTAAAACAGTACCGTCAAGACTAATTAATCCAAACTTTGTATTTGTGCCACCAATATCAATTCCTATCCTAACTTTCATATGTGTTGGGTTATTGGGTTAAATTTTATTTGTCAATTGCTTAAATGCTTTTTTTACTGGAATAGCTCCTATACTCATTGCAATTACAAACGATATAAAAGCTATACTAACAAATCCGAATATACCTTTTAAAAGAGGAGTTGCAATTAAAAATACACCATAACAAATTACCACAAATAGAAAATATTTGGTTAAAGCATTGAATTTTACAGTCAATTTGAGTAGTTGAAATGCTAAAATTAGTTGTATTAAAGCAGTTAATAATTGTGTCGCTAAAGTAGCTATAGCTGCTCCCCATGCACCGTAAATAGGGATTAAAAAATAATTCAAACAGAAGTTCAATACTAATCCAGCAAAAGCCATTTGGTTGAGCCGTTTTAGATTGCCACTTGCTGTTAATAGCGTTCCATAAATGTAGGTTAATGAAACAGGAACAAAGCTTAAAATTAAAATTTTAAATGAGCTAGAGGATTCATGAACATAAGCTACATAACGTGATGATATAATCTCCTGAGCGTAAAATACACCACCTATTGCAACGATGGTTGAAATAGTGATGAGGACTAATCCTGAATTGGTGAGTAGTGAAGATAAATTTTCTTTTTTAGCAATCATGCGCGAAAAGATAGGGAGCAACAGACCAGCAAAGAGTAATGCGAACATGTTGACAGCATCTAATAAACGATAGCCTTGGGCATATACACCTGCCTCAACAGCTCCGTTGACATGAATTCGTTCAAGCATTACAGAGTCCATTCGGTTATAGATCATCATCAGTAGTATGAGTAATGCATAGGGGAATGATTGACGTAGCATTACAAACGAGAACAAGGTTTTTAATTGAAGTTTTGACGCGCCAACTTTGTAATAGGTAACAATAAGTGCAAGTAGTGCAGCAAATGCATAAGTTGCTGTTTGTGCCCATACGAACCATTCGATTTGAAAGGGTGTTCCACTTGATCGTCCCCATAGTAGCCACGAACAAATTCCGATTAACAATACCCTGTCTAGTATCGAAAAAAAAGCATCAAGTTTAAATAAATGAAGACCAGTGAAATTACTTCTAAAGTATTGCAGTGCAGCAACAAAAAATTGATTGAGAATTAGGATTGAGACGAGATACAATTGCTTATCCGAATAGCCAATAATGATACCGAATGAAAATGTAAATACGGCATAGATTAGAAACAACATGGTTCGAAGTCCAACGATAGGGCCTAGGTAACTTTTTATCACATTTGGATTTCGTGCAATATTGCGTGTGTTGTAATTGGTAATACCAAAGTCAAGTAGAATATTGAATAAGAAACTAAAGTTTAATAACGCAAAATAATCGCCATATTCGGCTGCTCCAACTTGATTTTGTACTTCTGCGTCAATTCCAAGAATGAAAAATGGCTTGACAAGCACATTCAGTAATAGCAGTAAAAAAAGATTGGAAAAAAAAGTTTTATTCATCGTCCTTTAGTTGGGTATAAATTTAATCGTTTTAAAATAATGACCAACATTCTTTCGATTAATCCTTCTAAAATCAATTGGATGTATTCAATCATACAAAATGAATGGTTTTGCCGCGAGCAATAACAAAATGAGTAGCGTAATAAATTTAAGAAAGCAAAAAGGGAGAGAGGTTGGTTGTATAAACTATTCGCCCACCAAAAAAATGAAGTTTTGTTGGTTGTGATTCAGCTCGTCGAAAGGGACGAGTACACCATTTTCAACTACGTTGATGGTGTAACCTAATTGCATGAGTAATTCAAAGCATTTTACCCGATTTGCATTATCCCATAATTCGGCATAAATAACAGGTTTCGAGCGTTTGATGATTTCGATGCCCCCGCGAATCGTGAAAAATTCAAAATTCTCGACATCCAATTTGATAGCGTCTACTTTATCTGAAGGAAAAAGTGTGTCCAGTTTTAGACAATCTACCTCAAATTCATCACCGTCATTCCAATCGCTTATAGACTCGTGTTTAACATGACTTAAGCCCTGCATTTTTGTTTTACCTTGATGAGGTAGAACCATTTTGACACTTTTTTCTTCATCACCTACAGCAATTTCATGTACGATTACATTCGAGAGTTTATAATGTGTGATGTTGGCATAAAGCACCTCTAGGTTGTCGGGAATGGGCTCAATGGCATGAATTGTTGCATTTGGAAATCGCTTACTGAGATGAACAGTCATTATTCCCAAATTTGCTCCAATGTCAAGAATCAGGTTAGGATTAGTTAGAAGCGTCAAAAAAGTAAAAAAATCACTTTCTTTTTTATCCTTGTGGAGTGTAGCAATTTTGAATCGTGAAAAAACGATAAGGTAACGCTTAAATCCAAGTAATCGCTGAAGTAAATATTTAATTCCGTTCTTCACATCTTCTAAATGGTCGGCAAATGTAAGCAATACAAACTTGTTCGACAAAGAAAAAGTTTTTTTAGAATGAGATTTACACAATTATTATTCAATGTTCATTTTAAGTCTTTCAGAATGTTCTGCTGAAGTGTATTTTTCAATTCTGATATTGAGGTTGTTATAATTGATTGCTGTGGTGCTTATTTCTTGCGTTCGGGATTGTTTGCAATAAATGATTTCCAATCTTTTGCACCAGTTTTATTGTTTTCGCCAACTCCTTTTGAAAAATGATGACACACAGCAGCAGCAAGACCGTCAGTAGCGTCTAGGAATTTAGGCATTTCAGGAAAATTCAATAAGGTTTGTAGCATGGCTGCAACTTGCTCTTTAGAAGCATTTCCATTTCCCGTAATACTTTGCTTTATTCGCTTAGGGGTATATTCTTCATATGGCACATTCATACTTAAGGCGGCTGCAATTGCTACGCCTTGAGCTCTACCTAATTTCAACATAGATTGTACGTTCTTGCCAAAAAAAGGTGCTTCGATTGCCATTTCATCTGGTTTGTATTCTTTGATGATTTCTGCTACACGATCATATATTTTTTTTAACTTATCGGGTTGGTTACCTAATTTGTGTAAGTGAATGACACCAAAATTAAGTAAGACAAGTTTTTTGCCTTTTATGTGCAATAATCCATAACCTAAAACGGTCGTTCCGGGGTCAATTCCAAGAATTATTTTATCTTCAACCATTATTTGTAAACTACTTTGGCGAAAATACGTAAAATAAACGGTAAGATAATCACGATTATTAAGTTGCTAGTTAGCTTAGGGTTGATTGGTGTTTTCGTGTTTCAGTTGGTTCAATTTGAGCAATTTGCTCCTGACGAAATATCGCTTAGACAACCTCTTTATCTAGCTTTAGCATTTTTGTTAATGCCTATCAATTGGATGATGGAAGGATTAAAATGGCGAATAATCCTAAAAAATTTGCGGGCATCTACATCAATAGCTAAGGTAATATTTTCATTGCTCACTGGTGTTGCAACCAGTTTGTTTACGCCCAACCGTTCAGGAAATTTTATTGGTAGAATGATTTGGTTACCAAATCGGTTAAAAGTAGAAGCATCAGTATTAACGATATATGGAAATGTGGCTCAGTGGTTAGCCTCGATGTTTTTTGGAGGTATAGGTTTTGTGCTTTACACGCAATTAGAAGTGCCTGAATCTTCCTCATGGTTTTGGATGATTTTTGCAGTGCTGTTTTCTGGTATTGTCGTTTTGTTTCTAATTCCCCAAGTATTACCTCTGGTGGTAGCTCGTTTCTTTTGGAAAAAACAAATGCTTCATGCAGCGAATGTATTGGAAAAAAAACATCAAATGAAGTGGCAATTGTTAGGGTTGAGTATCGCACGTCATTGTATATTCTCCTTTCAATATGTACTCATTCTTTCTGCATTTACAATTCCAATAACATGGGAGTTATTATTTGCGGTATGGACAATCTATTTTTTAATGACATTAGCTCCTTCAGCGGCTTTTGGGAAATTATTAGTGCGTGAAAATGTAACGCTGTTTGTATTAGGGAGCTTGATACCAAATTCAGCAGTTATAATTAGTTGTTCGCTAATATTATGGTTTATTAATTTGAGTTTACCTGCATTGTTAGGTGGTATTATTTGGTTAAAATGGAAACCATCGAAATCATAATCGCAGTTTGGATATTTTGTGCAATGTTATTTGCAGCCTTTGTTTTTGTTGGAAATACATTACGGAAAAGAAGTGAGTATAACAAGCTGAATCCAAACGAACTTTCCGTAATTATTCCTTTTCGAAATGAAGCAACACGTATTCATACCTTGTTAAATTCATTGAGAGAACAAACCACTTTACCTCATCATGTGTATTTTGTAAACGACCATTCTACAGATGGTGGTGAGCAATTGATATACGATTTATTGAATAATTCGCAGGTTTCATTTTCAGTATTATCACTACCACCACATCGATCGGGGAAAAAGGGCGCTTTATTGGAAGGTATTCAACACGCTAAAACGCCGTTTTGCCTAACTTTAGATGCAGACGTCGTACTTCCGGAAGATTATTTTGTGAACCTACCCGAGTTGAATAACTATGCTATGGTTTGTTTACCTGTACGTATGACTGGACAGGATATTCAAGGGAAATTAATGGAACTTGAATACGGCAGTTTTCAGTTGTTACAAGGTGCTGTCAATGAAAATAGTCCTTTGATGGCAAGTGGTGCAAACCTTTTAATTAATCGAGATGATTATTTAAAATTCAATGACATCTCTAAACATCAACACATTGCCTCTGGAGATGATCAGTTTGCCTTGGCTCAATTGGTGAAAAAGGGTAAAAAAGCACGATATAGCTTAGCGTTGAATCAAACTGTTTATACTGAAGTCCCTCAGTCATTAGGTGAATTATTAGCTCAACGTGTTCGTTGGATGGGGAATAATACCGCAGGAAATGATTGGCGTGCTGTATTTTTCGCATGTTGGGTGTTCGTTATAAACGTTGGTTTTATAAGTTTGCTCATTTCTTCTGTATTTCAACGCAATTTCCCACTTGCTTTTCAGGTATTTATAAGTAAGTTTAGCATGGACTTCGTAACTTATGTTCCATGGTTTTATCGTCATCATACCTGGTCGTACTTGTTTTTCTTACCGCTGCTTCAGTTAAGTTACCCTGTTTTTTTAATTGCGCTAGGTGTTGGTTACGTTGTCGGGATTAATAACTGGAAGGGTAGAAGTGTCCGCTAGCCTTTGTAGAAAAAAATATCAGTTTGTTTTTTACGCAATCATTTCTTAATCAATGTTTCCCGTTCAACCTCATCCAAATTCATCAAATATTCATTAAGTTCAAACAGGTAGACAATACCTTTATCTACAAACATCAATTTATCTTTTCTAAAATAAAAATTAAATCGCTGATGGTGATTTGGATTGAATCGAATTTGAATTTTTCTAGTGCCATTTTCTGGTATTGCTGTTAAATGAACAATGCTTTCATTAATAGCTGGTCTGAAACGAATGTACTCTTTGTTTTTTATACAACCAATTTTTTCCCCTCGATTATATATGCATAGTGATTCAGTACTGCTTCGCATGTTCATTTCTAGTATTATATCTGATTTTTCGGTGAGAGGAGAAATGGAACCTGTGAGGTAATCTATTTGCTCTGTTTCAAGATCTTCGAACGTGAATGAAGTTGGGTGATCTGAACTTTCAATAGCGACAGCAACAATAAACCCTAGAAGTCCGAAGAATGGAGTAATAGCGGCAACGAAATCCAAGCTCTCATTTTGTTCAAAGCGCATATATGAACGGTAATTTCGCAATTGTAATGAGTTGTATTTGAACTCAATTGGATGGTAAAAGTCACCTATTTTTCGATAAAACCGATTGCCGTCCGAAATTCCCCAATGTAATTGAGGAGGTGGCGTTGCAAATTCAATTCTGACTGGATCATTTTGTGTAACAGATTCTTCAAGAGGGATGATGGTGAATTGGTTAATGGTGTTGTCTATATCTTGATAAAGGAAGTCGGAGTAGGTGTGAATAATACCTGCTGTTCTCGATTGTTCATCAAGTACAGGGTAGTTTTTATAGTTGAAAACTGGAGCTGAATAAAGTTGTTCTTTTGTTAGCGTAAGGTTTAAAAGTTGTTTTTTTTCTTCACGTTTAGCATAATCCATAAAACAGAGTTCAATTGCTTGAATCAAGTTTTGTCCTCTATAAATCGGGTGGTTAATTTCTTTTTTATCTAATTTTCGTTGTGTTATTGTCCCTGTGTGCAAATGTGCAACGTAGTTGGTGTCGAATTGTTCAACAAATGATACGCCTAGTTCGGTGTAATTTACAGATGAACTTCCGGTCATGACAAGTTTATTGATTCTTAATATCATTGGTTTTGAACCTTCTTTTGGAGGTATTTTCGTTGTGAGGTATTCGTTTAATGATACTTCAATGTAATTGCCTAAATCAATGCCTCGTCTACCATATTCATCGTAGACAAAACCCACTACAATTTTTTCAGGTTGAGACACGATAACCTTTTCGATATGAAAATCTAGTTCAGGGACATTGATTTCTAAGGGGGCAATAACAATATCAGCAGCGATTGTGTTCAACCCCATTATTAAACTCAATATGATGGAAAAAACCGTGTTGTAATGTGTTTTCATTGTATAACGTTGTGTGAAGCTTACTAACCTGAGTTCGATTGTTATTTTGTTATCAGATTTCACTTTTCTAATAGCTAATTACCTAAATGTGCTAAATTAGAATGATTTAAAATTTTGAATATTAAGTTTTTATAATTATTGTGATGGCAAAAGAATAATCGAACTCAGGTTACTAATATAGAAAAAATATTTTTATGGAAAATTGAGTCGAATTGCATCTATGTAAAAAAGAGGTACGATTTATGTTAATTGAGCTCTAAAAATAGGTTAACTTTGATACGAATGAAAATCAGGATTATGAAACGTTTCTCCACACAACTTTCTTTCTTTACAGTATTTTTTGCGCTTCTTTTGATGTCAAACAAATGCGACAAAAATGAAACAAACATTGAATCTTCGGATCCAATAACGCCTAAACTTGAACTACGATTTCAAGGGGATTATAGCGACATGTGGAAAAAAGTAGATTCACTCGAACGACAAGGCTTATACCGTTCTGCGTTGGATGTGGTGAAGTTGATCGATACCCAAGCAGAGCAAGATGGGAATTATCCTGAATTAGTGAAAGCACTGATACATCAGGTTAAATTCAATGCTTATTTTACCGAAGAGGATCAAGTACATGCGATTGGTAACATGCAAGCGCGTATTGCTCAAAGCAAAGCTCCGTTAACGCAAATTCTACATACCATAACGGCACAATTATACTGGGGTTATTATTCCAATAACCAATGGAAATTTTTGAATAGAACACGCACTGATAATGTAGATCAATCCGATATTCGAACATGGGATTTGTATAAATTGGCTGAAGAAGTTCGAAACAATTATTTAGCCTCGCTTTCTGAAGCTGAGTTATTGCAACAAATTTCGATTAATGATTTTGATTTAATTATTGAAAACCCCTCGTCCAAAGAAATAATTCGCCCCACATTATACGATTTTTTAGCGCATGAAGCATTAAATTTTTTCGAATCAGCATCTTTTCGTCTTCCCACACCAATTGAAACATTTAGTGTTGACAATCCAAGTTATTTTGGGACAACACAACAATTTTCAGCACTTGAATTTAGTACGCCAGATTCGTTGTCAACCACATTTTACGCCTTTTTAATTCACCGCAATTTAGCTCGTTTTCATATCCAGTATTCTTCACCTGAAGCATTGATTCAATTAGCATTACGTCGTTTAAATTTTGTAAAAAATCACAGTACGTTAAGTGATAAGGAATCGTTGTACTATGCTGCATTGGGTGGTTTGGTGAATGAATATCCATCTCACCCATACAGCGCAGAGGCTTTTTATTACATGGCAAGGGTACATTATCAAAGGGGAAGCGATTATTCACGAGAAAACGAGACGCACCGATTTGATAAGAAAAAAGCGTTAGAAATGTGTGAAGAAACTATCACGCGTTTTCCCAATTCATTTGGCGCAAACCAATGTAGTGCGTTGAAAACAGAAATAGTAAAGAAAGCATTGTCGTTTAAAACAGACTTTGCGGAAAGTCAAGATAACCATACTAAACTTCAAGTGAATTATACCAATATCGATTCGCTTTATTTTAAAGTTGTAGCTGTTTCTTGGGATTATTTTATAACGACCACTGCATACCGAGAGGATTTAATTCACCAGTTGAATAAATTGAAAACGGTTACAAGCTGGGGTGTGAAATTAACGGATTATGGAGATTATCAATCGCATAGTATGTTTACCGCTATTCCACCAATGGAAAAAGGGTGTTATGTAGTGATGGCTTCTCCAGATAAAGACTTCTCGGTTAACAACAATGCTGTAGCGTATTCACCTTTTTGGTCAACAGAACTGACTGTGTTGAACAGAGATGACGATAAAGGAGTTAAGCATTATACAGTGGTAAATCGTACAACTGGAGAGCCTGTAAAAGGAGCTCAAGTTCAACTGTATGAACGATCTTATGATTACACTTCACGCGATTATAAAGTGAAAAAAGCAGAGCGTTTAATTACAGATAATCAGGGCTTAGCTACTGTTAGTTCGAGCAAAGATTATCGCAACGTTTATGTGCATGTTAGCCATGGTAAAGATGAGTTTTCAGATGCATATGGGCAATACCTGTATCGCAATTACTCGATATCTCCAAGAATTACCTACACGACAAATTTGTTTACGGATAGAAAAATATACCGACCTGGTCAAACAATTTATTTTAAAGGTATTTTGATGTCTCATGACGGAGATAAGCACGAAATTCAAGCGAATAAATCAGGTAAGGTTATATTTTTTGATGTCAATAACCAAAAGATTAGTGAAGTTGCTTATACCTCTAATGAGTACGGGTCGTTTAGTGGCTCATTTGTTGCCCCTGTTGGAGTTGTTAATGGAACTATGCGAATTACGGATGAAAACAGAGGTAGTGTTACGGTATCGGTTGAAGAATATAAACGTCCGCAATTTGAGGTGAAAATGCTTCCACTTGAAGGAGCATATAAATTAGGTGAAACCATTTTGGTAAAAGGAGAAGCGAAAAATTATGCTGGATCTGTGGTAGATGGAGCTAAGGTGAGTTATCGCATTCAACGAACTGTGCGTTTTCCTTGGTGGCATTACCAATATTATAGAAGTTATACTCCTCAAATAGCAGATAAAGAAATCGCAAATGGTGTGGTGGAAACAAATGAGAAGGGAGAGTTTGAGATTCGATTTGAAGCCTTAAAGGATGCGTCAACTTCGGATAAATATTTCCCCACATATAACTACACCATTTCGGTCGATGTAACAGATATTACAGGAGAAACACAATCGACTAAACAAAGTGTTTCGGTTGCTTCTCATGCACTGAATATCGATTTGCGCATTCCAGAAAAATTAAATCGCACAAGTAACAACTCGTTTGTGTTGAGCACAACCAATTTAAATGGGCTAAAATTAGCGGCAAAAGGACAAGTGACGATTCACCGTTTGCAAGAACCAACGCGTTTACTTAAACCAAATCAACAGTTTGATGCAGATTATACTACATTTTCAGCTACAGAGTTAAAAAAAATATTTCCGTATGATGATTTCAATAACGAACGACAAACCGAAAATTTAAAGAAAGGAAATCAGGTGTTTAAGGAAAATTTCAACACGGCAAAACGGGATACAGTTCGATTGTCAGATTTGAAGAATTGGAAAGCAGGTAGGTATGTGGCTGAAGTGACTGCGGTGGATTCTTTTGGCGTTGAAGTGAAAGATGTCAAGTATTTTACCTTATTTGATTTCGAAGATAAAACACCTGTTACCAATCAGTTTTGGTGGGTTACGAATAAAAAAGCAAGTTATGAACCGGGTGAGAAAGCAACGTTTTTAATTTCATCTGCTGCCGAAAAATTACATGTACTAGTGGAAGCAGAGGATAAAACGGGGGTGTTTCATAAAGAATGGATAACGCTTGGAAACAGACAACGCAAAATCGAATTTGAAGTAAAAGAAAGTCATCGAGGTAATTTTGCTGTGCGATTTAATACGGTGATTGAAGGACAGTTTTTTTCAGAGGAATTCACGGTGTCTGTTCCATACTCGAATAAAAAATTGGATGTACAATTTGAAACGTTTCGAAATAAATTACTCCCCGGTCAAGAAGAAGAATGGAAAGTGAAAATTAAAGGACCTAATGGCGAAAAAGTAGCTGCTGAATTGTTGGCTGCGATGTATGATGCGTCATTAGATCAGTTCATGTCCAATTCATTTTCGATGTCCGTATATGGGTATTTCTACCCTCGTTCCAATTGGAAAGCTAGTGGTTTTGACCCACGTATGGCTACTTTATTTCAGGTAGGTTGGAACCCCTATATGTCAGTTGCTCACCGATCTTATCCAAAATTGAATTGGTTTGGGTACTATTTTAATCGGTATTATCATTATGAAGATAATGCGACTTATATGTTTGGGGATGTGAGGTTACAAGAGGTTGAAATAAGTAAAACAGTAACAAGAAAATCCAAAATAGCTATGGATAAAGACGGAGGCGCAGCAGATGAAATTTCATCGAATTTAGCTGGTCAGTCTGCAATGGAAGAAGTAGCTTCTGAAAGAATAAACTATAAAGAAAGTGAGTCACAATATCGGGAGGATGACGACACAGGACAAGAAAAATCAGTACAAGTCCGAACCAATTTAAATGAAACAGCATTCTTTTTCCCGCATTTAACAACTAATGCAGAAGGAGAAGTTTTGCTAAATTTCACCATACCTGAGGCTTTAACACGATGGAAGTTTATCAGTATGGCACATACCAAAGACTTAAAAGTGGGCTATCTTACAGATGAGGTAGTGACACAAAAAGAGTTAATGGTGATGCCTAATGCACCTCGTTTTATGCGCGAAGGAGATAATATGATGTTTGCTGCCAAAGTAGCTAACCTATCCGATAACGATTTGACGGGTACAGCAAAATTGGAGTTTTTTGATGTACTTACTATGCAGCCGATAGGAACGCAATTTGGCTTGTCGGCCACACCACTTTCTTTTGAAGTAAAGAAAGCACAAAGTACATCTATCTCGTGGAAAATAGAAGTACCTCTTGGAGTTAGTGCAATTGTGTATCGAATAACTGCGAGTGCAGCCAATTTCAGTGATGGAGAAGAAAATGCGTTACCAATCTTATCCAATCGCATGTTGGTTACCGAGAGTATGCCTTTGCCTTCAAAAGGTATAGGAACAAAAGTATTTACCCTCGAAAAATTGAAGAAAAGTGGTAGCTCCACCACAATTAAACATCACCAATTGACCTTGGAATACACCTCTAATCCTGCTTGGTATGCCGTGCAAGCAATGCCTTACATGATGGAGTATCCGTATGAATGTGCAGAGCAAATTTTCACACGTTTTTATGCCAATTCTTTAGCCACATCGGTGATGAATTCGAACCCAAAAATTCAAGCTGTGTTTGAAGAGTGGAAAGCCGCTTCGCCAGATGCTTTTTTGTCCAATTTGGAAAAAAATCAAGAATTGAAATCATTGATGCTCGAAGAAACGCCGTGGGTAATGAACGCACAACGTGAATCGGAGCGAAAAAAACGTATCGGTTTGTTATTCGACTTGAATAGAATGGGAGGCGAATTGCAGGCATCACTTCGCAAGTTGGAAAAAATGCAAGTTGCTAACGGTGGTTGGTCTTGGTTTCCGGGGATGCCTGAAAACCGTTACATCACACAACATATCGTAACGGGCATGGGGCATTTGGACCGACTAGGTGTAAAAGAAGTGCGCAAAGACAAGGCTGCGTGGCGTATGCTTGTAAAAGCAATTGGCTATTTGGATAAACGACTGGTAGAAGATTATGAGTGGACGAAAAAACAGTACCCGAAGACCTACTTGACTGAGCAGCATGTTAACCAAACACAGATTCAGTATTTCTATGCACGGAGCTTCTTCAATGATGTTGAAATTCCAAGCAAAACAAAAGAAGCTCACGCATACTACATGAAGCAAATGCAACAATATTGGCTTAAGTTTGGTTTGAATTCGCAAGCAATGATCGCATTGGCAACACATCGTTACGACATAAAAGGATTTCCTGAGAAAATTCTCGCATCGTTAAAAGAGCGCTCCATATTACACGAAGAGTTGGGCATGTATTGGAAAGATAACGTAGTCGGTTATTATTGGTACCAAGCACCTATCGAAAATCAAGCCTTGTTTATTGAAGCGTTTGATGAAATTACGAACGATACCGATGCTGTTGAAGAAATGAAAGTGTGGCTTTTGAAACAAAAACAAACAACCGATTGGAAAACGACAAAAGCAACTGCTGGTGCTGTGTATGCACTGCTCATGAGAGGAACAGATTTGTTGATTAACGAAGAAAACGTTCAACTAGAAATTGCTGGTAAACGAGTTGACCCCGAGGCTACTGGTCAAAAAGCAGAAGCAGGAACGGGATATTTCAAAAAATCATGGAGCAGCGACGAAGTGACACCTGAAATGGCTGAAGTAAAAGTAACTCGAAAAACCAAGGGAGTAAGTTGGGGAGCTTTGTACTGGCAATATTTTGAAGATTTGGATAAAATCACAACGCACAATACCCCATTAAAATTGAACAAACAACTGTTCGTGGTGAAGTTAACTCCCACAGGTGAGGTGATGTCTCCCGTAACGAATCAAACGGTATTAAAACCAGGGGATAAAATTCGTATACGCATAGAACTTCGCACCGACCGCGATATGGAATATGTACACATGAAAGACATGCGTGCAGCTGGCTTTGAACCAATTAATGTATTTTCACGTTTCAAGTACCAAGGAGGAATTGGCTATTATGAAAGCACAAAAGATGCCGCAACCAATTTCTTTATCGACTACTTGCGAAAAGGAACGTATGTATTTGAATACGATTTACGTGCCAACCTAGTAGGTGATTTCTCGAATGGTATCACCACGATTCAATGCATGTATGCACCAGAATTTACTTCGCACAGCGAGGGAGTAAGGGTTAGGGTGGAGTGATAAGGGGGAGTTATAGAAACAGGGATTGAGTAGTTGTGTTGATGGCAATAATAGGTTTTGGTGGATAGTGTTTATCGCTGTCTAGCGAAATAACACATAAATCAATTTAAATATGTATTTTACTTCGTAAAATTAGGTAGCTAATTATGTTCAATACCAGTAGTCCTGGGATATAGCAAAAAGCACCAATAATATAATAATTTAACCAGTATTCAAACTTGATCGTCAGTATGTTTGGTGTGTGAAATGGCAACTTATTTAATCCTATCCTTATCCTTCCCCAGCGCAATGGAATATTTCTCTGGAGTTCCGGTGATTTTAATGTTGACAAAACGTGTTTTCTTATCGGGGTCGCGGCGTATGATTTCGTCTTCTTGTTCGGGGTCTATTTCCTCTTTTTTCTTACCGAACAGTTTATTGGCGGCAATAGATGTGACCATTTTCATGGGTACGCGCACATAATACTCCATGTTATTGTGCTTGTCTTGTGTTCCGGATACTTCTAAAAACCCTAACGTAGTATTGATGGTCATGGCTGGAATTTTTATGTTTCCATTGGTCATGTCAATTCTGTTACGCAGGGTGTCAAACGCCACTCTGTCGAGGTTTTTATCTTGAAAATAATCGGCAATAGCGTGCATCGGACCGTAGTTGTCAATTCTACCATCTACTACTTCAAAATCAAGGTGAATTTCGGAGTCGTCAATAATGGGAACCATGTCGGTATGGAGGTGTATTTTACCAGTTAATTTTCCCGAAATACGACCGTGTAAATTGTCGGATACGATTTCATCTTGTCCAAAATTATCAAATTTGAGCATGAGCTGATCCAAATCCAATTTTTTGAACGTAAAATCGGGTGTCAGGTAAATGGCTTTGGGGTTTGAGCCGTTAAAATAACCTTTACCTTGAATGTGTCCACCAGCAACATCTAAGTCCAATTTGTCGATATAGATGTAGTGATTTTCGGTTGTACGCAGGTTGGCGTTAAGGTTTGCCAATTTGTAATTGTGGTAGTTCAATTGCCCGATATTGAGGTCAAATTTCATGTCTGTGAAAGGAAGCTCATAAATATTGAAAACCGAATCGTGCTCTACAGGTTCGTTTGACTTTGGAGGCGTGTAATTGGTCAATTCGTCAATGTCCAATCGAGGTGATTTTATACTGAAATAATTATCCCGCTTTCTGATTTTAGTGTCTTTTCCATAATAGTAATTCACGTTAGTGGTGAACGAACTGTGTCCCATTTTTCCATAAAAATTCTCGACAACAATATGCTCATCTTCGACATGAAAACGACCTTTAAAATTCTCCAATTTGAGCGGGTGTAAATTCATTTTTGCCGTCAAGTTATCCAAATAAATATCCGAAGAATGCAAGGAATCTTTGAAATGTAAATCTGCGTGTCCTTTGAGGTTGAAACTAGTCAGTACTTCGTTACGGTAATCTTCGGGTAAATAATTCTCACCGTTATAGCTCAACAAATCTTTCAGAATGAGTTTTTTGGCGTCAATTTTAAAATCGATTTTAGTATCTCCTGTTGGGTTTTCTTGAAACCAAAGGTCGTAGTTGGCTAGTTTTCCAGTGAAATGGAAGTCACTTTTGTCAATTTCGCCACTAAAATCAATGACCCTGAAATCATGATCGTCAATGAAAATATCTGCATGAAAATCGTGCAATGTATGTGGGTAATGTTTGAATTTAGCATACAAATTGTCAATGAAAAATTCGCCAATAGGTAAACTTGGCGATTCGGTAATTGCTTTTGCTGAGCTTTTGAATTTTAAATCCACCGAAAATTTTTGAATTTGTTCTGCGATAAATTCATCTGGATTGCGCTTGGTTTTCGTTAACTCTTCCAAATCCAGCCAATTAGAAGTTACTTTAAGTGTTGTGGTTACTGGAATATTGGTGTGGTGAAGAATAGCGGGTAAATTGCTTACACTTCCTTCAATATGAAGATCTGATTTACCAATCTTCGTATCAAAATGATGAATTTCGGCTTTTTCACCTTTCATGGAGGCGTGAATATTGACTTTCTCGACCGGTAAATGAAAGTCAGGGGATTCAAATCCTAAATTAGTGACTTTTAATTCGGTGTAATAGGCTTGATTCAGTTGCTCCAATGTGCGTTCAGGATTTTCGAGGTCGATGATATCGTGGAAATTCATGATTAATCGAACTTGTCCACGCAATTTTTTCAAATTTTCGAGTTCGATAAATTTTGCTAAAAAATCCAAATCAAAATCTGCGTCCACTTGCATATCAATATCTGGCGCGAGGAAATTTTTCACGACAATATTCCCTTTGAATAATCCTGCCTCTGGACGAGCAGAAATATCACTTAAGGAAAACGACATCGAACTTAAATCGCTGATATCATCCGCATGAAAATGACCTTTAAATTGCAGCTCATCCAATTTGGTTTCGTTAAAGCTATTTTTGAAATACGCATTTTCACACCCAAATTTAGCATCCAGCATCGGGAATTTTTCGTTGGCAGCATGTCCTTTTAAACGAGCGTCAAAATAGACTTTCCCTTCGTTAGCATAGCGTTTCAATGTTGGAATTAACTCTTCAGGCGCAAATGCAATGAATAGATCAAAATCTGGTTTTTCACCATGAAACTCTAAGTCGAGCAGGACATCATCGTCAATGTCCATGGTGCCTGACATGCCAAAAAGGGCCTCCTCTAAATAGATTTTGGAAGGATCTATTTGAACGATATGCGTAACTTTATCTAAGTCGGTAGAAATATCGACTGAAAAATGCTTGTTTTTGATGTATGTAGAATCACCATTATCCAACACGTTGAGTGCAAAATCAGCTTTAATTCCAATCAGTAAATGGTCATCATTTGTTTTAAAACGAAACGTTCCATCATGCACAAACGCATCGATTAACATTCCATTTCCTTCATTGAGCTTGGAAATATCGACGTTTGTTAAACTGATTTTTTGCAAGTCCAATTTTAACTCGTCTGTTGATTCAGTAGATTCTTCAGAAGATTGCAGTGCGCGTGCAATGTTGAACTCACCATTTTCATATTGAATTAAATTAATTTTACCTTCGTTGAGTTTGATGGCCTTAAATTCGATATTTCCGCTAATCAAACTAAATAAATCGAAGCCTACATATGCATCTTTTACGTTAACAATTGCCCTTGATTTACCCGATTTATTAGGGTAAATACGCACATTTTCTAAGTCGATGGAGATGTAAGGAAAATTGGCAAATGGTGAGATATGCGTATCGCCAATTTTTATTTCGCCTTGAAAGTCTTTATTCAATGTGTTGATCACACTTTGCACAATTTGGTCTTGCTTCCAATAAACTATTCCGATAGTGATAGCTAATAAAAGAATAGGAGCAATCACCACAAAAAGCAGTGTGCGTTTCCAGAATTTTCGGGTTAATTTAAAAGCCATTTCAGTGCGATATTTGGTTTATTCAAAAGTATAAAATTCTAGGCGAATTGAATTATATCGTGTAAATCAATTTCCATATCGATTGTGGCATGGCCAATTTGTGTGGGTAATACGCATTTTACACGATTGTGATCGTTTTTCTTGTCGTTCAGCATCAGTTCAAAAATGGTTGTTGCAATCGGTTTTAAATCGGGAGGTGGAGGAAATTTCGCAAGAATTTCGCGTTCAATTTCTACATAAATTTCAGGTGGAAGTATATTTTTGGCAACTGCAATTTTGGACTCAAACAATATGCCCCACGCAACAGCTATGCCATGTGGTATTTTTTGATCGGTAGTTAATAGATAACCTTCCAACGCATGTCCTATCGTATGACCAAGATTGAGCAATTTCCGATTGTTTTTTTCCGTCGGGTCGCTGCGTACAATTTCATTTTTGATGGCAACGGATTCATAAATTAAGGTTTGCGTAACCTCTGTGGGTTGAAGTGAAATAAGATTATCCCAATGCGATTTTGAACCTATGATACCATGTTTTAGCATTTCAGCGTATCCATTTACCCATTCTGCTTCGGGCAAAGAACTTAAAAAACGATGGTCAATATACACTGCAGTAGGGTTTGCAAACACACCAATTTGATTTTTGTATGCACCTAAATCGATTCCTGTTTTTCCACCAACAGATGCGTCCACCATGGCAAGAAGTGAAGTAGGGATGTTTACAAATTTGACCCCACGTTTAAACAAGGCTGCAATAAAACCACCCATATCTGTAACAACGCCACCACCAAGATTGATGATTAAATCATTGCGCCCTATTTTGTATTCACTCAGTGCTTGCCATACTTGAAAACACACTTCCATTACTTTATTTTCTTCTCCTGCTGGTAAAAGAATAATTTCAGCATCTGTTAATTCATCAAATTGAGTGATTAAAAATTCGAGACAACAATCGTGTGTGTTTTCATCTACGATAATGACTTTTTTGGACTGAGAAAAGGATTGTAATAGTTTACTGAAACTAGTTTCTTCTAATTTTCCAAATTCTATTTGGTATGTTGTTGCTTCGATTGTCATAGTTGGTAAAACGAGTTACTTTTTTTAACATTTTAATTCTGATTTCAAAATTCGTGAAACTTTTGCGAAATTTTTCTTTTTTACGATTAATTTTGCCGCCATGATATCATTTGATAATACCAAGATTGCTTTTGCAGCTAAAACAGACAAAGACTTAAAACGTGCATACATGTTGTTCAAACTTGTTAGCAGCCCTGTTTTAGTCAAGGTTGGAAAGCTTGCAACAACGGTAGCTTTTGCATTGCGATTACCAATAAATGGATTAATTAAACAAACTATTTTCAAGCAATTTTGTGGTGGAGAAACCATTAACGATTGTGCAGCGACGATTAAGGTGTTAGCTGAGTTTAATATTGGGACAATCTTGGATTATTCTGTGGAAGGAAAAACGGAACAAGCAGATTTTGAATCCACAACGACAGAAATTATTGCAACGATTAAGGCAGGTAAAGAAGATGTAAATATTCCTTTTTCAGTATTCAAAGTGACAGGAATTGCACGCTTTGGCATTTTGGAAAAATGTAATGACACTTCAAATGAGTTAACTGCAAGTGAAAAACACGAATTCCACGAAGTATTGAATCGAGTTGATCGTATTTGTAATGCTGCGTATGAAGCTGATGTACCAGTGTTTATTGATGCGGAAGAATCATGGATACAAGACACTATAGACCGATTGGCGACCGCTATGATGGCTAAGTACAATACCCAAAAAGTAATTGTGTACAATACAGTTCAAATGTATCGTCATGACAGATTGGCTCATCTCGAAACAGCCCTTTTACAAGCTACTCAAACTGGCTATTATTACGGTGTAAAGTTAGTGCGTGGAGCTTACATGGAAAAAGAACGAAACAGAGCAGCTGAAAAGGGATATGAATCACCTATTCAAAAAGACAAAGCATCTTCGGATCGTGATTATAATGCAGCGTTAGAATTGTTGGTGAAACAGATTCAACAATGCGCAGTGGTTGCAGGTTCCCATAACGAAATGAGTGCGAATGTATTGACTGAATTAATGCGTGCGAATGGAATTGAAAATACGGATAAACGCATTTATTTTGCACAACTATTGGGAATGAGTGACCACATATCCTATAACCTTGCTCATGAAGGGTATAATGTGGCAAAGTATGTTCCCTATGGTCCAATTCGTGAAGTGATGCCCTATTTAATTCGCCGAGCGGAAGAAAACACATCTGTAGCAGGTCAAACAGGGCGTGAGTTGAGTTTAATTATCAAAGAACGTCAACGTAGAAGAACTGAAAAATAACGATTATCCAAGCTGTTAACGTTTTGTTAAATATGGTATAGACTTAAATTGTCTGTGTATATTCGTTACTAGAAAAACAGGTAAAACTTAAAAATAAACAAAATGAAAAAGTTATTATTTTCTTTAGCAATTGTAGGACTTGGCTTTGTAATGAGCAATGCTAATGCACAAGAAGTTACATCAGGAGCTCAAATCGACTTCAAAAAAGAAGTACATGATTACGGTACAATTGAGCAAGGTGCTGACGGTACATGTGAATTTGAATTTAAAAATACAGGTACAGCTCCTTTGATTATTCAAACAGCTAAAGGTTCATGTGGTTGTACAGTGCCAAGTTATCCAAAAGAGCCTATCGCTCCGGGGGCATCGGCTACAATTAAAGTGAAATATGATACAAACCGCGTAGGACCAATCAATAAAAGTGTGACAATTACTTCTAATGCGTCTAACGAACCAACAAAAGTAATTCGTATCAAAGGAAATGTAAATGCGGCACCTCAAGGTGGTGCTCCTGTAAATAACGCAGGTGCTCCAAATGCGAACTAATAATATTCAATGAAGCTATTTTTTGCGATCATACTAATAGCAATGAGTTCCGCCCTTGGCTTCGGTCAGGAGGCGGAACTTCGTTTTAATAAAAAGGTACACAAATTTCCAGATGTGGATGAAGGCGTTGTATTGGAACATGTATTTACATTTGAAAATGCGGGATCTGCTCCTTTAATATTTAAAGACTATAAAGTAACCTGCCCGTGTACAAAAGTTTATTTCCCCGACAAACCTATCGCTCCAGGTCAATCAGGAGAGGTGAAAGTTACTTTTGATACCAAAGGGAAATCGTATTACCAGGATCGAATTATAGAGATCTTTTCGAATTCTAAAAAAGGAACCGAAAAACTTCGAATCAAAGTATTTGTAAAATAAATGGATGAATTTTTAGTCGCCACGTCTTCACTTGATTTTGATTCCGATGAGGTACAGTCTTTTGTAGCCGAATTCAAAACACTTGAACATAAAAATGCGCAAGCTATTGGGCTATATAACAAAGTTCGCGATGGATTTCTGTACGACCCCTATCACTTAGATTTGCGCCCTCATGCACTAAAAAGTTCTGTAATTATTGGAAAAAAACGAGCATGGTGCGTGGAGAAAGGAATTGTATTTGCATCAGGACTAAGGGCGCTAGGTATTCCATCCCGTTTAGGTTATGCTATTGTTGAAAATCATATTGGAGTAGATAAATTAACCGAAATATTGCGCACCGAAAAAATTGTTTTCCACGGTTATGTTGATGTCTATTTAGAAGGAAAGTGGACAAAAGCAACACCAGCTTTTGATATTAAAACGTGCGCCCTTTGTGATGTAGATCCTCTGGAGTGGGATGCTACATCGGATTCACTTTTCCAGGCATTTAGTAATAAAGGTAAGTTCATGGAGTATCATTACGATTATGGTGTTTTTGATGACGTTCCTGTTGCGTTGATGAATAATGAAATGAAATCCTATTACCCTCACTTATTTGATGGTTCACATGATAATTCAAGGAGATTTTCGTTTAAACACCTTTGGACTGTCGAAGAAATATGATATTTCGTGTTAAAATTTTAATTTTGCCAACTTAAACGAAAAAAGATGGCTAAACGTAAATTGGAAAGGTTCGCTGAAATGAAAACCTTTGACCATGTAGTGGAACCTACAATGGATGATGTAAAATCAGGGGAATTTCATTTAAAGGGAAAATGGAGAAGCGAATTTTTTAAAAATGAAAATCCAATTGTACTAGAATTAGGCTGTGGAAAAGGAGAATACGCAGTTGGTTTAGCTAAACGTTACCCCAACAAAAATTTTATTGGAGTAGATATAAAGGGTTCCAGAATGTTTATTGGAGCTAAAGAAGCGCTTGATTTAGGTCTTGATAATGTGGGGTTTTTAAGAACCAAAATTGATTTTATAGATTCTTTTTTTGCTGAAAATGAAATTGACGAAATTTGGCTTACTTTTTCGGACCCACAACCTTCTAAGCCACGAAAAAGGCTCTCGTCGGAGTTGTTTATCAATCGCTATAAAAAATTTCTTAAGCAAGGAGGAACGATTCACTTAAAAACAGATAGTGATATTTTGTTTGAATTTACCGAAGAAGAGATTGCCGAAAAAAAGTATACACTCATTCAATCCACATGGGATTTATACGGGGAGTTAATTGCAAACTTGGATGATGAGACCAAAGATATATTGGATATTCGCACACACTATGAAACACTTTTTTCAGCAAAAGGATTTAAAATCAAATACTGTAAGTTCTTGGTTCATTAGTGCCGAGATAGTTAATAATCTGAGTTAGATTACTTGCGAACTGTATATCCCAGTTTTTCAATCGTTTGGATAACGAGAGCTGAATTAAAATTACCTGTTACTGTTACGTTTCCAGAAGCTAGTTCCACAAGCACCTCGTTTACACCTTCAATTTTGGATAGAAATTTCTCCACTTTAGCGGTGCAATGCCCACATGTCATCCCTGTAACTATAAAAATTTCTTGTTGCATATCTATCATTATTCAACTACGACTACCAAGTACTTTGAGATTTTCCAGAATGATTTAATATCCTTGATGTGAATAACCTTTGTGCCTCCTTTGTCTTCTAATGTGTACGAAGATGATGGGTGGTCGCTAATCATTCTAATTTTTTTTCCTACAACAGTTATTTTAGTTACTTTTTGTTTGTCAATAGCGGTGAAGTAATCTTCATTGAATCCATCTTTTATAGCCGTTTTTTTACCCATTCCGATAAAGCCACCATCTTGAACAACTACGTTATTGTTTTTCAGTTCTTGAAGTGAGCCATATACGTAAAAGACTTTGTTCAATTCTTTCATTGTTTCAAGAGCTAATTCTGACTGTTCCATATATGCGTCAAAGAGTTTAGAATACTCTCTGTCCAATTGTGCGAGTTCTTCTTGAAGCGACGCGATTAAGTCTTCTTGCGACTGAACTTGAGCTGCTAGTCGGTTAACCATAGATTGCAAATCTGCAATTTTCAAATCACGTTCATGAAGTTGTTTATTGAGTGAATTTACTTTGCGTATGTTTTCTTCACGTAAAAAATTGATGTTTTGAATTTCTTGAATAATCCATTGCTTGGTGTCTTCAGACATCGACATGTCACCACTTTTTAATCTAATTTCTTGTTCTTTCAAGCTTATTTTAGCAACGTTCTCTTGTATTTCATTGAACGTTGAGATGGATTCATTCAGCATGGAATCTTTCTCATCAATTTCCAATTGCATCATGCGTAATTCGTTTCTGAGTTTCGCAACTTCTTCGCCATCCTCAATTTCAAAAGGAAGCGAGTCGTCGGTGTTACATGCAGTAAAGAAGAAAAATGTAAAAAACACTATGCTAGCTAGTCTCATAATCGTTAGTTTGTATCTCAACAAAACTAACTAATAATCTCTTGAAAAATTTTATCTTTGATGGAAAATCTTGAAAAATTATTCTATTAACGGTTTTAGAAGAACTAAAAATCAATTTTAATGAAATATTTGAGTCTAATTTTATTCGTGTGCATTACCATTTCACTTACTGCACAGTCCGTTTCGTATAAATTGGGGATGTCTAAACCACAAAATCATTATTTTGAAGTAGAAATGGAATTGACGGACTTCAAATCAGCTACTATTGATGTGAAGCTTCCTGTTTGGGCACCAGGTTCGTATTTGGTACGCGAATTTCCAAATAATATCAACTTGGTTAAAGCGAAAGATGATAAAGGAAGAGAGCTAGCGGTAAACAAAGTGGATAAAAACACGTGGCGTATTGCATCTGGAAAGGCAAATAAAGTTGTTGTGAACTATGAGGTTTACGCATTTGAACTAACCGTAAGAACGAGCTTTTTGGATCTTACGCATGGTTATGTCAATGGAACTAGTGTTTTTATGTATGTCGATGGATTCAAGCAACTAGGAGGAAACTTGACGATTCTTCCACATAGCTCGTTCAAAAAAGTAACCACGGCATTGCCAAAACGCGCAGACGGATTAGCTGCTGATAATGGATTTTACTATTCGTTTAACGATTACGATCAATTGGTGGATTGTCCCATTGAAATTGGTAATCAAGTTGAGTTTACGTTTACCGCTGCTGGAATTCCGCATCACGTAGCGATGTGCGGCGAAGCAAATTACGATATTGAGCGCTTGAAATACGATATGGCGAAAATTGTAGAATCGACAACGAACATTTTTGGATTTAATCCCAATAAAGAATATTGGTTCATTATTCACAACACAACCAATGGAGGAGGAGGATTGGAACACACCAATTCAACAACATTAAATGTGCGTAGATGGGCTTATGAAGGTTCTGCTTACCTTGGTTTTTTAAGTTTGGTAGCGCACGAATACTTTCATTTATGGAATGTAAAACGACTACGACCTATCGAACTAGGACCATTTGATTACAACAAAGAAAATTACACCTCGTTGCTTTGGGTGATGGAAGGATTCACCTCTTATTATGACGAGCTAATTTTGCGTCGTGCTGGTTTTTATTCTGAAGACGAGTATATCAATAAGTTATTTGGAACGGTAAATGCAGTCGAAAATCAACCAGGGAATAAAGTACAGCCTGTTGCACACGCAAGTTTTGATGCATGGATTAAAGCGTATCGACCAAACGAGAATAGCTACAATACAACAATCTCCTATTACAGTAAAGGACAACTCATCGGATTGGTATTTGATGCGATGATTATTGATGCAACGGACGGAAAAAAGAATTTGGATGACTTCATGAAAGTGATGTATGACAAATACTACGTGAAAGCGAAGCGTGGATTTACAGAAGCTGAATTTCAAAAAGAAATGGAAAACATTACGGGGCAAAAGTTGGATCAATTCTTCGCAGACTATATTCACGGAACCAAAACCATTGATTACAACACGTATTTTTCGATGGTTGGTTTAAACGTCATGAACGTTGGGAAAACGGAACCATTCTTTGGTACTTCTTTAGCGGATGAAAACGGAAAGCTCATTGTAAAACGTGTACAGTCTGGAAGCGCTGCTGAAGAAGCAGGTGTGAGTGTAAACGACGAAATTCTAGCCGTTAATGGTTTCCGTGCGAGTCAAAAAGGATTCAGCGATTATTTAGGTAAATTGGTGGTTGGAGAAACGTTTACTTTACTTATTTCACGCGACGATGTGTTAATGGAAATCAACGCTTCTATGGGAGAGATTACGCGAGCTGCTTATCGTCCATCATTAAGTGAAGATAAACGTGCCGTGAGGTTGTTGGAGGTGTGGTTGAAGGAGAAGTGATAAGTTAAAGTGTAGATTGATCGGGAAGTAAATAGAATTTATTAAATAGTCAAGAGTAGTTGAAGCTAGAAGGATGAAGCACAATTTTTTTTTGAATAAATAAACCATATTATGAGGGGTATTTTCTTTTCTTCCTTACTACTATTTACCTCAGCATGCGCCACAAAATTTCAGGTTGTACAAATTCCGAAACCTGCTACGAGTGCGTATCCTTTCGCTCAAGTTGAACCTTCGATAGCGATTAATCCAATCAATCCCCAAAAAATGATTGTCGGGACAGTGATGGACGATTACCACTATTCAGAAGATGGCGGCAAAACATGGAAATCCTTTACGTTATCGTCTAGATATGGTGTGAATGGTGATCCTGTTATGTTAGTGGATAATCAAGAGCGGTATTACTATTTTCATTTGTCTAACCCCAAAGATGGAGCTTGGTTAGACCGTATCGTATGTCAAAAATCAGATTCAATTGCCGGACCGTTTGACGAAGGCTCTTTTCCTGCGCCAAATGGAAAAGTACACGACAAACCATGGGTAGATTTTGACGCTACGCGCAGTGCGATTTACATGACATGGACACAATTTGATGCCTATAAGTCGAAAGATCCGTTGGATTCTTCTGTTATTTTATTTTCGAAATCACTGGATAGGGGAGACTCGTGGTCTGAACCAACACGAATTTCCTATTTTGCAGGAGATTGTGCGGATGGTGATAACACTGTTGAAGGTGCAACGCCCGTAGTTGGCCCCAATGGCGAATTGTATGTCGCTTGGACTGGACCGCAAGGAATTATGTTTAACAAGTCCTACGACGGCGGAGAAACTTGGTTGGAACGTGAAACAAAGGTGGTGGATCATCCTGGAGGGTGGAATATTACAGTGCCAGAAATAAATCGTTGTAATGGACTGCCTATCGTGAAATGCGATAGAAGTTCGTCACCTTATAGTGGTACGATTTATATCAATTGGGCAGATCAAGCAAATGGCGAGGACGATACCGATATTTGGCTCGTAAAAAGTAGCGATGGAGGCGTAACGTGGAGCGAACCTAAACGTGTCAATGATGACCCGCCGGGTAAGCATCAGTTTTTTACGTGGATGACTGTAGATCAATCTTCGGGATATATTTACACTGTTTTTATGGATCGCCGCAACCACGATGACCATGGGACGGATGTGTATTTGGCTTATTCGAAAGATGGTGGAGAAAATTTCACGAACATTAAAATATCCAAAAAGCCATTTTACCCTACTAAAGAATTGTTTTTTGGTGATTACAACAATATTGATGCAGTAAACGGAGTGATACGCCCAGTTTGGCCCAGTATGGACAAGGGCAAAATTTCACTCTGGGTAGCGTTAATTCATGAGAAGGAGCTGGAGTAGGGAGTGAGTTTGGTATTTCTAAAATCATTCTATTAATTATCAATGGTTTGCTGAAAAAATCTATAGATTCGTATAATTTTATTTTTCTAAATCACTCCCATTAAGGTGCTGTAATATGTAGCGAACTACCCCAAACCAAGCTGTTTGTACCTGTTATTGATTAGTGTGGTGTATTTTTCTTTAAATGCGTCACTAACAAAACTTTTGTCTAACACAGACAGTATTTCAGGTTTACAATAGGTAAAGAGTTCGAGGGTGTTATCCAGTACTTTTTTGCTTAAACCACAATTTTCATAAGCCGCTACGAAATCGGTATATTTCAATTTGCGTTTTTTACCGTTTAGGTTTAAGGCAAGTTCTTCTGTATCGGCTTCATTTACTAGAACAGTTGGTATTAAATCGTAAGCAGGACATAAGCTTAGCCCTTGCCCTTCTCGTTCTAAAAGTGAAAAGTTCTTTAGGTGCATATCGGAGTTACCTGTAAAAAAACAAAATAATACCAGCTCAAAAAAACTGCTTACATCTAACAACGGTGTAGAAGAATATTTCAAAAGTAGTTTAGCTACTTGTTCGTGGCTACCTTTGTATTTGTCTTCTGTCAGTCTTTCGCTAAGTTGACACATATCTTCCATTTGTAGTTTACCTTTCCGAGTTCTATCTACACGTTTTGTTATGTAGCACAATGTTTCGTCTTGTAAACGGATTAAACTGTGTGGCACTACTTGAAGCCCACAAACGGAAGCCATGTGCATGGTTACACTTTCTAGTTCGGGGAGTTCCTGATAGTATTCGGATGGTGGTTTGAGTATGTAATCACCATAAAGTCCTACTATTGTTAATTTTTTAGTGAGGTTTTTATCTTCTTTACGGAATAAGCTTAATGACACCTTTGCTTGTACGCCTGTAACGGCCATTTGACTTTGGATTACTTTGGTGGCGAGCTCTTGAAGGTTGTCTAAGTTGTAGTGAAGTTGTGGGGTTTTTAATTGCCCGTAAAATCGCTTATTACATGCTTGATGAACTTCTGTTTGAGGTTCTTTAAGTGGTTCATAGCAATGCAAACAGCGTCTCCCAAAGAAAGCTCGCGCTTCACGAACTTCATTGGGAGGGCTGTGGTGTAAATTATTAAGGTATTTTTTTTTATAATTTTTCATTGTTTTCTATGCTTACAAATCCTATGCAATCTTTGCAGCAGGTTAATAGTAACCCCATGCGGTCTTTGTAGTTTATTTTCCAATTTTTTTCAGCGATATCAAGCAACCATCCTTCTGGTATTAATCCATCAAAAAATGGAAATAATGTTTTACTGTGGTATGTTTCGCTACTTAGTGGTAGTGTAATGCTAACGGATCTTGCGTTGTTACTTTTGAGATAGTCTTCTTTGTATTTAAAATAATAGCCGTTTTCATTTTCGTATAGCAGTCCACATAATGTATTGTTTATATATACGTTTCCGCTTCGTGTCATTTTTTTATTTTTGGAGTAGTTTGTCTCTATCTATTGGTACTGGACCAAGTGTTTCGCCAAATAATCGCAACACGTCATTGACTTTGTCCATTCGCAATGTGTGTTTTCCTTGTTCTAGGTCTCTAATAAAACGTAAACCAACTCCTGCTTTTAGGGCTAATTCTGGTTGTGTTAGCTTGTTTTGCTTGCGTTTTAATTTGACGTGTTTACTGAGGTCTGTAAGATTTTCTTTCATTTTTATACCTTTAAGACTACAAATATACTATTTTTTCGTTTATTCATACCATAAATGGTATATTTTTTAATTTTCTTAATTTTTTATATCCTTTATGGTATATATTCGGCATTTTTCTCTGATTTATACCTCATAAGGTATGATTACGGGTTGATAATCACGTATGAGTGTTTATGTGAGCAGAGAGATTCTCTAGGGCAAACGCATTTAAAAAAAATTTAGAGAATATACTAATAGCTATTTAAGGACGGTCATTTTAAAATTTTGAAGCTAGAGTGAACTGAATGGCGCTAATGATTGAAGAAGCTCCGTAGTTTACGGAGGAGATCACTGAAATCATCGCCATTCAGGAATGTAGGCTTTAAAATTTTAAAATGACCTAGCGTTTTTTGGTTCTACCTCAATCCAGCGGCACTAACGTTACTTGTCTTTCGTCTTCACAAGCTTTGGCTTGTTCTTTTTGGCAATGCAAAAAAGAACAATATTATTAGAAATACGAATTATATTGGTATTGAGATGTTAGTTTAGAATTAAAGTTAAATGCGTTTGCCCTGGAGATTCTCACTTTACTTGAAGGCGAATGCGCATTTTTTTTTAACTTTAACCCGCTAAAAAAAATAATGAAATGGTTATTCTAAAAGAGATTAAAAATAATGTAATGTGGATTCGATTTAATCGTCCCCAAGTGTTTAATTCGTTTAACCAAGAAATGGCTTTTGCTGTGCAAGGGGCATTGGATGAGGCTGCATCGGATAAGACTGTACGTGCAATTGTATTGACAGGAGAGGGTAAAGCGTTTTGTGCTGGTCAGGATTTGGCGGAAGCGACGGACCCGAATGGCCCAGAATTACAGTCGATTGTAGCGAAACATTATAATCCAATTATTGAAAAGATTCGAAATATTGAAAAACCAGTTGTGGCTGCTGTAAATGGCGTGGCTGCAGGTGCTGGTGCAAATATTGCTTTGGCATGTGATATTGTTTTTGCTGGTCATGCTGCTTCGTTCATTCAGGCTTTTTCTAAAATTGGATTGATTCCGGATAGTGGGGGTACATTTTTCTTGCCTCGATTAATTGGTTTTCAAAAAGCAATGGCGTTGATGATGACGGCGGATAAGGTGTCGGCTCAAGAAGCTGAAGAAATGAATATGATTTATAAAGCTGTTAGCGATGAGGTGTTAGCGGAAACGGTTAGTGTTTTTGCCGAACAGTTGGCGCAAATGCCCACTAAGGGATTAGGGTTGACAAAGCGTGCCATGAATGCGTCTATGACGAATAATTTGTCTGAGCAATTGAAATTAGAGGAACAAGTGCAAACGGAAGCGGGTAATTCTTACGATTTTAATGAAGGAACAACTGCATTTTTAGAAAAACGTAAGCCTGTTTTTAAAGGAGAATAATAAAGAAAGTATAAGAAATGATAAAGGTAGGAGTTTTAGGCGCTGGAACAATGGGTAGTGGAATTGCACAGGTTGCAGCTACTTCAGGACATCAGGTAGTGCTAGTTGACGTGAACGAACCACAATTGGAAAAAGCAAAACAAAGCCTTACGAAGGTGCTTATGCGCTTGGTCGAGAAAGGAAAGTATGCGCATAATGAGGCAAATGATATATTACGAAGAATTACTTTTTCTTCTGACATGAATGATTTTTCGGGTTCAGGGATCATTATTGAAGCGATTGTTGAAAACCTAAGTATTAAAAATGAAGTGTTCCGAAATCTAGAACAAATTGTAGATGAAGATTGCATACTTGCCACGAATACATCGTCTCTTTCTGTGGCTTCGATTGGAGCGGTTTTAACTAAACCAGGTCGAATCGTAGGGGTTCATTTTTTCAATCCAGCACCTCTGATGCCGCTAGTTGAAATTATTCCTGCTGTTCAAACAGCTGAAAGTGTATTGAATGCAGCGAAGAATTTAATTGATAGTTGGCATAAAGTAACGGTGATTACAAAAGATACTCCTGGATTTATTGTAAATCGTGTAGCACGTCCGTTTTATGGTGAAGCACTGCGTATTTATGAAGAGGGTATTGCTGATTTTGCAACTATCGATTGGGCTATGACGGAGCTTGGTGGTTTTAAAATGGGGCCATTTACGTTAATGGATTATATTGGAAATGACGTGAATTATACAGTAACGGAAACGGTGTTTGCGGCATTTTATTACGACCCGCGTTACCGTCCTTCGCTAACACAAAAACGTCATTCGGAAGCGGGATACCTCGGACGAAAATCAGGTAGAGGATATTACAATTATGCGGAAGGAGTGGAGTTACCGTCTCCAACTAAAGACGAAAAGTTGGGGCTTGAAATTCGAGATAGAATTTTAGTTATGCTGATGAATGAAGCGATAGACGCACTTTTCCTTCATATCGCATCCAAAAAAGACATTGATTTAGCAATGACAAAAGGTGTTAACTACCCTAAAGGCTTGCTTCAATGGACTGAAGAGGTCGGACTTGAATGGGTATTGGCTAAATTGACAGCTCTTCAAGAAGAGTATGGTGAAGACAGGTATCGCCCAAGTCCATTGTTGAAGCGTATGGTTAAAAATGGGCAAAAAGTGTTCTAATTTTGACGGTATTTTTGTTCAAATCGTGCTTGTTGGTTGGATTTTAGCTCATCCAAGTTTTCAGGAATTTCACGCTTCCATCTTTTGTGCGACCACAACCAAAATTCGGGTTTTTGAATGATTATTGCTTCAAGTTTTTGGGTATGAGCTTCGGTGATGAAACCATATTTTTCGTCACGAGGTTTGTCTGTAATTAAATCGAGTACCATTTGATAATATCCTCTTTTTGTTTTTTCAAGATGAAAAAACACCACGGGCATATCAAATTCATTTGCCATGGTTTCTGTGCCAAATAAAACAGCTGTAGGTTGATTCAAAAATGTGGTCCAATAACTCTTTAGGGAATCTCCAGGAGATTGATCTGAAAGCGCCAAAATGGATAAGGTTTCGTCTTGCCATTCTCTCAATTTTTGCATCGTATTTCGATGATTGAGAATACGCATACCCATTCGTGCGCGCAATTGGTTTATCTTGTTATCCCAAAATTTATTCGTTAACGCTTTTCCAATTCCAACTGCTTGATGAGGAAATAAACTGTGTTGAGCTGTAATTACAAATTCCCAATTATTATAGTGACCACTAACTAGGAGAACGCTCTTTTGCTGCCTGAATAATTCTTCCATTAGTTCAGGATTTTGAACGGTGATGCGTTTTGTTAGTTCTGATTCGGAGATGGATAAGTTTTTCACTCCTTCTGCTAATAGATCGGTGAAATGTCGATAAAATCGTTTTGCAATGGCGTTTAATTCTTGTTTAGATTTATGAGGGAATGAACGCATAAGGTTTTGCATTACCACTTGCTTACGATAGCCAATTCCATAATATACGATGAGGTAAAGAAAATCTGTAAACACATAAAGTACGGGGAGTGGTAATCGGGATAGTGGATAGACAATTAGATAAAATGTAAGTTTAGAAAATAACATGCAGCAAATTAGTTGGTTGTTTGACTTTTTTTGCCAATGTAGTATGTGTAGCCGAAACCTACAATTAAAAAATGTGTAATACCACCAAAGTCTTTCGGTTCATATCCAGTTATTTCGTCTATCATCAGATGGGTTTCGTTAAATTTCACTCCTCTAAATACATAACCTACACTTAGCGAAAAGCCATTTTGTTCATCTGCCATTAAATACAAATTAACCATTGGTTCGATGTATGGCGCATCATAGGTATGAGCTTTGCCAATTAATTCTTTCGTTCTGGTATTGTTGCTGAATGAATAGCTGTATCCAAATTTCACACCAAAATCAGTTGCTATTTTAGGGGTAAAAAAACGTTCATAGCCGAGTTTTCCAAACCCGCCTAATGTAGCAATACCCCCAGAAACCATTCCTGGAATTCGAAATTCGTTTATGGTGAAATAATTGAAGTTTCCACCGGCCCCAAAGTTTAATCCAAAAGGTAGGGAGTATTGATAATAGGTTGAGACATTAAATAAACCTTGCATGATAAATTTATAAGGTTTGTTTCCTTGAGAAGCAGGTAACCCCATGTCTACTTTTATCGAATGACTAGGACGAAACAGCTCTTGTGATTGAACTTGGATAGCTAAAAAAATAAAAATTACAATAATGTAGCGTTTCATTCAGAATTCTTTTAATCGAAGATAAATAAAAAACGTGAATCGATTAATAATATTGAGCAAAACGTATTTAATATGATTATTTGTATAAATTCACTTTTGCTGTTTTGTTGTATTATAGTGTGGAATTTGAAATAGATATTATGAAAATTAATTGTAACTTGCTTAAAAAATTAAGACAGTGAAATATAAAGTAGTCGCGTTGATGATAGTCATATCATGTATTTATGATGGATTAACTCAAACAAATACAACACACACCATTCAACATAACGGATTAACTCGAGAGTATAAAGTTTATGTACCAGCGATTTACAATGCAAATAATGCTGTTCCATTAGTGTTTAATTTACATGGATATACATCTAATTTTACGGAACAAGAGGCCTATGGCAATTTCCGTCCTATTGCAGATACAGCTAACTTTATCATTGTCCATCCAAATGGGACACTTGATGGCTCGGGGAATAGGTATTGGAATGCTTTTGGATTTGGGGCAGATGATGTAGGATTTATTTCATTGCTTATCGACCATTTGAGTGGATTGTATACAATTGATCAGAACCGAATTTATAGCACGGGTATGAGCAATGGGGGATTTATGAGTGTAGAACTAGCATGTGCATTGTCGAATCGAATTGCAGCTGTAGCTTCGGTTACGGGTTCAATGGGTGTGAATCGCATAGCAGTGTGTAATCCGTCAAAACCAACTCCTGTAATGCAAATCAATGGTACTTCTGACGCAACAGTTACATACAATGGCACAGTGCAGTACGCTTCTATAGAAAGTGTGGTTGATTTTTGGGTGGATAAAAATAATTGTAACCCAACACCAACCGTTATTAATGTTCCGAATACAAATACAACAGATGGTTCGACAGTTGAGCATTACATTTATACTAATGGAGAAGCTGGGTCATCGGTAGAATTATATAAGGTAATCGGAGGTGGACACACTTGGCCAGGGGCACCGATTGACATACCGTTTAGTGGTAATACCAATAGAGATATCAATGCGAGTAAAGAAATTTGGCGCTTTTTTAGTCAGTACAGGTTAAATGAGTTGGTTGCTGTGAATGACATCACTGGTTTAAAAAAAGCGACGATTTATCCCAATCCATCACCTGGTCAGTTTACAATAGAATATGAGGGTAAAATTGATGAAATCAAGGTGTTTGATATGACTGGAAGATCTATTTTTATCGATTTTGAATCGGTAGTAAATCATAGTTTTACGATTCGTGAAACAGGAGTATATTTTTTACAGATTAGCTCAGAGGGGAATTACATCAATTCAAAAATTGTAGTGGAATAATCACTTGTTTCTTTTTCAATTTGCATATTCCTTTTTCCTTCATTAATTTTGCTAACTGGATGATTTCTCTCCATTTTAAGTAGGAAAGGATTGTACACTCTCCGCGATGAGTGTTTGATTTAATAATTTAAACATTATGGAAATGATTCAGGAAAAATTATCCTCATCGCAATTGATTGAATTAGAGGAAAAGTACGGTGCGCACAATTATCATCCTCTACCTGTTGTTTTGTCAAAGGGAGAAGGTGTGTATGTATGGGATGTAGAAGGAAAACGCTACTATGATTTTCTTTCTGCTTACTCAGCGGTAAACCAAGGACATTGTCATCCACATATTGTAAAGGCGATGGTTGAACAAGTAGGGACGCTTGCACTTACTTCTCGCGCTTTTTATAACGATTGTTTGGGTGTATATGAAAAATTTGTAACTACATATTTTGGTTTTGACAAAGTATTGCCCATGAATACAGGTGCTGAGGCTGTTGAAACCGCAGTGAAGTTAGCTCGAAAATGGGCTTATGAGGTAAAGGGAGTCAGTGAAAATAGTGCTAAAATTGTGGTTTGTGAAAACAATTTTCACGGTAGAACGACAACAATTATTTCATTTTCAAATGACCCGGATGCGCAGAAAAATTTTGGGCCATATACACCTGGATTTATTCGCATTGCATACGACAATTTGAATGAACTGGAAAATGTACTTAAAAATAACAATGATATAGCGGCGTTTTTGGTAGAGCCTATTCAAGGTGAGGCTGGGGTTTATGTGCCATCAGAAGGGTATTTAGCTGGAGCGAAGGTATTGTGTGAGCAATACAATGTGTTGTTTATCGCGGATGAAGTACAAACCGGAATTGCTCGAACTGGAAAATTGTTAGCTGTTCACCACGAAAATGTACAACCTGATATATTGATTCTTGGAAAAGCGCTTTCGGGCGGGAATTATCCAGTTTCAGCTGTTTTAGCAAATGATTCGATTATGCATGTCATTAAGCCAGGGCAGCACGGCTCTACGTTTGGAGGGAATCCCGTAGCGGCAAAAGTTGCTATTGCGGCTTTAGAGGTTGTTCGTGATGAAAAATTAGCGGATAATGCAATGCGTTTAGGTGAAGTATTTCGAGCAGAAATGAATCGAATTATTGAAAAATCAGATTTGGTTCTTAAAGTACGCGGTAAAGGGTTGTTGAATGCGATTATTGTGAATGATACGCAAGAGAGTGATACAGCTTGGAGATTGTGCTTGGCATTAAGAGACAATGGTTTATTGGCTAAACCAACTCATGGCAACATCATTCGCTTCGCTCCTCCATTAGTGATGACTGATGAGCAGATGATGGAGTGTGTCGCTATTATAGAAAAGACGATTCAGGAATTTGTAAAATAGTTTCTATTTCACTAGATATTAAAAAGGAGTTGTCTTAGAAGATGACTCCTTTTTTATGAATTACTGATGTGATTCAGAATGATTGTTGAAGCTCCAGATTGAGAGTGGATAAATGATTTAGTCTTTTTAGTTAATTCCTCAAGATGATCAAGGATATATGCTCGTTTAGCTAAGAACAATTCTGAACTAGTGATTGAAAAGCCAATTCCCGCGTCTATAAACTGTTGCGCTTCTGGAAATTTTTGATGATGAGGGCCGAAAATCACGGGTAATCCAAAAACAGCAGGTTCTAAAATGTTGTGTAACCCTTTACCAAAAGCACCACCAACATAAGCATAATCGCCATATTGATATGCATTTGCAAGTAATCCTATCGAGTCAATTATGAGTACTCGAATGTCATCAAAGTTTGTAGTGATAGTACATTCAGATAGTTTTATACTTTTTGTGGTCAGTAATTTTTCCAATTGAGTAATATGAGCCGAATTGGTTTCGTGTGGAGCAATGACAATGCGGTTGTTTAGTAATCCATTGTTAATCAATGGCATAATAAGTGATTCGTCTATGCTCCATGAACTTCCAATTACACAAACGATTTCCGTCGATTTAAAACGTTCTAGAATTGGATGAGGTTGAGTGCGTGTCGCATTTTCAATTACTCGATCGTAGCGGGTATCTCCGCTAATCGTAACATTGGTTAGTCCAATATCACTCAGCAGTTTTGCGCTGCTTTCATTTTGTACAAAAAAATGTGAGAACGTGTGGAGTACTTGCTTGAAAAAGTGGTTATTTTTTTTGAAGAAGCGTTGTTCTTTTCGAAACAAACCTGAAACACAGTATACGGGAATTTCTTTGGTCTGCAATTCAAATAAGTAATTTGCCCAAAACTCGTATTTGATAAAATATGCCTGAGAAGGATTGATTAGTCGAATGAAATCACGTGCATTTTTAGGTGTGTCAAGAGGAAGATAAGATACCAAATCGACCAACTCGTAATTTTTTCGGATTTCATATCCGCTTGGACTAAAAAAGGTGAGTACAATTTTTTGGTTGGGATTTAGTTTTTTAATTTTTTCAATTAGGGGTCTACCTTGCTCAAATTCGCCTAATGAGGCACAGTGAAACCAGATACAAGTCGAAGAAGATACGTAATTGTCAGTCACATTTTTTCGCCAGTTAGTTCTACCGATTACCCATTTTTTCGCTTTAGGATTAAACAAGGCAGCAATACGAAGGAAAATACCGTAACCAATTATTCCAAGGTTATAAAAAAAATGCATTAGCTGAAATATATCGTTTTAGCTTTACGCTTGTAAATAGGGATATACCAACCACCTCGAACCCCAATTTGAAAATCATTTTGGATACGAGGATCTGAGGGTAGCCCAGTGTCGTAAAAATAGCTTCTACTGTAGCGAGTAAAACCTTGATTAGCGTAAAACCCAGCATAAAAGTGAATGGCACTTTTTGAACTTAGGTGTGAGTATCCTATGAATTGGTGCAAGCTTAAACCTGTTGTTTGACGGTCATAACCTCTTTTATTGTCGGTTTCAATTAATGGTACAACGTCATAGGTCGTTTCGATTCGAATTTTGTGAAGCATATACCCCACACCTGCTGAAAGGTATATTCCAGAGTTTGGATTGGAACCAAAAACAGGAATGATTTTACCTGCATGTGCATTGATATTAAACCCTCTTGCGAACAATTCAACCACAGCAGGTACACCACCAACTTCAGTAATGTTCCCTTGATTATCAATCAAATGACTAAACATGCCCTTCACGTTAATTTTACTTCCAAAATTAAAATTACCCTCTACACCATATACCCAATTCCGCTTCGTTTTGTATCCTGCGGTTAGGCCAATTTGGTTAAGGTAACCGTAGCGTTCTGCAAGATCAGCTTGAGGCCATATTGCGGTATAATGAATGCCCACCATGGGGGTGCCAATTACACCATCTTTCACGTTACGCTGGGCAAACGTTAATTGAGAAACAAGGATGAACAAGAAAAGTAAACAAATTCTCATAGCACAAATGTATAAATCACAAACGTAAAGTGTCTAAATTTAGTGTATATTTCTATTTTTACAGAATATTTTCACATCAAAAGACTATGAGTTTATTCCCTGTTCGTTCAACCATTTCAGCAGAAGAAAGAAATGCGTTAATGCGTCAACGGCCTTTATTGATTTGGTTTACAGGTTTTTCTGGCGCGGGAAAAAGTACCATAGCGGCAGCGTTAGAACGTGCATTATTTGAAAAGGGATTCAAAACTTTTCACCTTGACGGAGATAATGTAAGACAAGGATTGAATCAAAATTTAGGTTTTTCAGAAGCAGACCGAAAAGAGAATATCAGGAGGGTGGGAGAGGTGTCTAAACTAATGCTTGATGCAGGATTGATTGTGCTCTCAGCATTTATTTCTCCTTTTTCAAATGATCGTGAAACGGTTAAGAAAACGGTTGGGGCAGATTATTTTTTTGAAGTATTTGTAAATTGTCCGATTGAGGTGTGCGAGCAACGAGATGTTAAAGGATTGTATCAAAAAGCGCGTGCAGGATCATTACCAGATTTTACAGGAATTGACTCTCCCTACGAAGTGCCACATAAACCAAGTATTGAAATAAGATCAAATGAAATTTCTGTGGCAGAATCCGTCGAATTACTATTGGAGAAGATAATACCAATTATTCAATATAAGTAGTAACATTTTTAGGCTTATACGTTGTATTATGGGGAAGGTTATTTGTTTTCTCTAATTGACCGCATCAGTAAATAGTGACATTTACACCCCCTAATCACACAGCAAAGGTATTTATAAAGTTTAGAGTGCATATAATTGTAAGGACGGTCATATTAAAATTTTGAAATTGGAGTGAACTGAATGGCGCTAATGATTGAAGAAGCTCCAGAGTTTACGGAGGAGATCACTGAAATCATCGCCATTCAGGAATGGAAGTTTTAAAATTTTAAACAGACCTAGCGTTTTTTGGTTCTTTTTTTGGTAATGCAAAAAAGAACAATATTATTAGAATGATGAATTATATTGAAATACAGATGTGGGTCATTTTAGAATTAACGTTAAATGTGTTTGCCCTGCTTCTAATCACATTATTCTTCTTTTAGTTGTAAGATTTTGTAAATTTGATAATTATTAGCTTATGAAAAAAAATCTGATTTTCTTGTGTTGCTTATTTTGGACACTTCATACATGTGCCCAAGATAAATTTCCTGATAATGGGAGATTGGAATTAGGGTTGAGAACGACTGCAAGTCTTTTCGGTACCTCACATACATCAGGTTTGGGGGTCGGAGGACAGTTTCGTCTTCGTCTACTGGAACGAGTAAATACAGAATGGTTTGCGGATTACATTACAAATAACATCAGTAATTTAGGTCGTCGAACAGATGGGCACATCGGGTGGTCGGTAATGTTTTACCCAATTAAGCCAGGTAAAATTGTTGAACCATACATTTTAGCAGGACATTGTTTTGATTATACCAAAGTGGATATTTTCTCAGATGGGACAATACAATCTGATTCGCGAGATCGGTGGAGTTCTGCTGTGCAAATGGGGCTTGGTACTACATTTAATGTAAGTCAGCGAGTCAACTTTGGATTATCTGCTCAGTATATGTTGCATTTAGGCAAAGACATACATACCCATATTCATGAAGAAAATGGCAAAGACATTCTCCATTTTAAAGACGGAGCGCACAGAGGTTTCGAAGGGCATTTGTTTATTACATTAAGTATGAATATTAAAATTGCAGACTTATGGTAATTCGAATGATAAGCGTTTTTTTCGTAATACTCATCACTCACGGTCTGATGGGGCAATCAGTGGATAAGAATGGAATGCTTCGTGCAACTGCAACTTTTGCTGTAGGAAAACCATTTTCGTTACCGACTCTACATTCGTATGTAAAAGGAGAACTTGAATATCAATTGGATGACCATTTTTCAATTCGAGGTGATGTGTATTATTTAGTGGGGAACACGGGTGGTATAGCACACAAATTTTACAAGGATTATCATACTGCATTTGCGGGCGTGTCGTATCATTTTTCAACACCTAACAATTTTGATCCTTATCTTGGAATTCAGGCGGGCGCATTGTATGGGAAATCTGCAGAAAATATACTCTTTTTACCTGTCCACAATCAACGTACATCAATTGACCCATTAGTTAGTTTACACGCAGGGTTTAATTTTTACGCATCGCATTATTTTCATCTTTTTATGCAAGTCCGATACCTTTATGGTGTGCGAACGATTCCTTCATATTCTACTGATTTAAGTGAGTTGAGGTTTTCATTTGGACTAGGATTTAACCTGAATGTAAAGCGGAAAAAATAGAAATAAATCATTTTTTTTTCATCTACGGTCAACCCTTTGACTTTTTATTACGTCTTATAATCAGAAACCCAGTAACCCATAAGATTATGAGACAGTTAAAGATTGCCAAGCAAGTCACCAACAGAGAGACTGCATCACTGGATAAATACCTATTAGAAATTGGTCGTGTTGATTTGATTACGGCTGAGGAAGAGGTTGAACTAGCTCGTCGAATTCGAGAAGGGGATCAAGCTGCTTTGGATCGATTGACAAAAGCAAACTTGCGATTTGTGGTTTCGGTATCTAAACAATATCAAAATCAAGGATTATCATTACCGGATTTAATAAACGAAGGAAATCTAGGCTTGATCAAAGCAGCGCAACGTTTTGATGAAACTCGTGGATTTAAGTTTATATCGTATGCGGTATGGTGGATTAGACAATCTATTTTACAAGCATTGGCTGAACAAGCTCGTATTGTACGCTTACCGTTAAACAAAATCGGTACAATCAATAAGATTAACAGAGCTTTCTCTGAATTAGAACAACGATTTGAACGCCCACCATCAGCAGAAGAAATGGCAGAGTTTTTAGACATCACACCAGATGAGGTTCGCCAATCGCTCGCTAATTCTGGACGACACACTTCGATGGATGCACCGTTAAAAGACGGGGATGAGTCGTCGTCTAGCATGTTGGATGTAATGGAGAATGAAGATTTACCGGGTCCTGAAAGTGAATTGATTAAAGATTCACTTCGCAAAGAAATTGAACGCTCATTATCTACTCTAACGCATCGCGAAGGTGACGTGGTTCGTTTATATTATGGATTAAATGGTAAAGCACCCATGACGTTAGAAGAGATTGGCACGCAGTTCGATTTAACGCGTGAGCGTGTAAGACAAATCAAAGAGAAAGCAATTCGACGATTGAAACACACGTCACGTTCTAAAATTCTAAAGTCCTATTTGGGATAGTATGCTTTTAATTTGATAAGGTTGATAAGCTAGTGTGTTTTCGTTCTATGAAGGGTCCACATCTATCGCTATTCGTACGGATTTATTTACAGGACTTGCATAAAAGGCATCAATAATTTCTTGAAGGCGTTGCTTTACTTTTTTGTGCGATGCTTCGCGCTCCATTTTAATGCGAATGACTTTGATGTACGAGTTTTGAATTTTGCGTACCAACGGATATTCAGGACCGATGATGCGGTTGCCAAACACGGCTTTTAATTGATGGGCTAAATCAGCCGAGCTGCCTTCTAATTGCGCTTCTGATTTGTGCTTTAATGTCAAGTTTATCAATTTGGAAAACGGAGGATAATTGAAATTGCGACGTTCAATAATCTCTTGTGTGTACATCGTTTGGTAGTCGTGCTTCATGACTTGTTGAATAATCCAATGGTCGGGAGTGCTGGTTTGGATAATCACTTTTCCTCTTTTATGCTTTCTCCCTGCTCTCCCTGCAACTTGAGACATCAATTGATAACTGCGTTCAAAAGAACGGAAGTCGGGATAGCGCAACATCATATCGGCATCCAATATACCAACCAACGATACATTATCGAAATCCAATCCTTTGGTTACCATTTGCGTCCCCACAAGTACATCCACTTGTTTTTGTTCAAACTGGTCTATGATTTTTTTGTAACCGTCTTTGGAGCGAGTGGAATCTAAATCCATGCGTGCAATTTTTACTCCTGGTAGAATTAAGCTGAGCTCATCTTCCACTTTTTCTGTACCAAACCCATGCATTTTCAATCGATTGCTGCCACAATTGCCACAGGTGCCGATGGGTGGAGTGGTATAACTGCAATAGTGACATTTTAGCGTATTCGTATGTTTGTGGTAAGTGAGTGATACGTCACAACTTTTACAGGTAGGAGACCAATTACAAACTTCACAAATCCAAATGGGGGTATAACCTCTTCGATTTTGGAATAAGATGATTTGTTCCTTCCGTTCGAGCGCCTCTTTCATGTGTTCTACTAAAAATGAACTAAACAGCGATTGCATCGTTTTTCGCTGACGCTCTTTTTTAATATCGGCACATTGAATTTCGGGAAGTTGTAAACCTCCATAACGCTTGTTTAATTCAACAAGTCCAAACTTGCCCTCTTTGGCATTGTAATATGTTTCTATCGATGGAGTTGCAGTACCTAACAAAGTTTTAGCTCCATGTATATTGCCTAAAACAATGGATGCATCTCTGGCATTATAACGAGGAGAAGGATCGTGTTGCTTGAATGAATTTTCATGTTCTTCATCCACGATAATCAAACCGAGGGATTTGAACGGTAAAAATATGCTGGATCGCGCACCTAGAATAATTCTAAATTTGTTCGGGTCATTCGATAGTACGGCATTCCAAATTTCAACACGTTCATTTTGATTGAATTTAGAATGATATACACCTACTAAATCGCCAAAATATGCTGAAAGTCTACTGATGAGTTGCGTTGTTAATGCAATTTCAGGTAACAAAAAGAGCACTTGATTTCCTTGTTTGATTTGTTCGTTAATCAGCTCAACATAAATTTCGGTTTTTCCAGATCCAGTGACTCCGTGGAGCAAACACACTTCTTTTTCGTTAAAAACTTGTCGAATTTCATCCAGTGCAACGGCTTGTTCTTCCGATAAATTTTTTGTTGATTTCAGTTCGTTTTCGTCTCCATTTAACCTTGAAATTTCAAGTCGGACACTTTCGATTACCCCATTTTTATCTAAGGTATTTAATGCCGATAACGAAGCCCCTTCCGAAATCAACTCACTACGAAGAATTGGCGTAACGTGATTGTCAGTATACCCTCCCATTTTAAGGTAAGTCATCAAAGCTTCGAACTGTTTTTTCTTTTTTCCGTCTCGCTCTAATGTGTTTAGAATCTCCTCCAAATCAGCTTGATTACTAAATTGTTCGCTTAATTGAATGAATGTAGCACGTTTGGGAGTGAATTTGAATTTTAACTCTTCCGTTGACATGATTACACGTTTATCAATCAGTTTTTTGATGATAGCGTGAACCGACTTAAGTTGTAGAATTTGCGCAATTTCTTTTAAATCTAATGTTTCTTGCAATTCCAAAGCCTCTACAATGAGGTATTCGCGATCGTCTAACGAAGCGTAATCTCTTTCAAAATCAGGATGAAGCACCACCTTTGTTTCGCTGGCTAGTTTAAAATTTCCGGGCAATGATGCATTCATGACATCTCCTATCGGAGCCATGTAATACTCAGCAATCCATTTCCAAAATTTAAGTTGTTTTCCTGTAATAATAGGTTGTTCATCCAAAATATGTTCAATGTATTTTGCTTGATATACCGTTGGAATTTCCTCGTGCACTTGAACAACTATAGCTGTGTAGAGTTTTGATTTACCAAATGGTACAACTACCCGAACCCCATGTTGAATTTGCTCATTCAGCTCGAAAGGCACGCGATACGTAAACGTAAGGTTTACAGCCAATGGCAGTATCACATCTACAAACAGCGTTTTTCTTTCGGTCATGGGTGTAAAAATACGAAAAATGAATGAGGTTGGATAGCTGATTTATGGTAAAGGCAGATAAAATTAGTTTATAATAATTGTCTGCTTGACTTTCAGACCAGGCGTCGAATGTGTAATTCCAAATGTCAGATAAATCTTTTATGGCATTGTTTGTCAACTTAAACTCCACCATTTATTTTCTGTTTGCTTTTAATATTTTTAAATGCTCCTCAGGATCAAAATCTTCGGCTAAACCACTATTTACACCTTCAGTAATAGCATGACGTAAAGCAATTATTTTCTGTTCTTCTTCTTCAAGAAGTCTCAATCCTGCACGTACGACTTCGCTTGCGTTTTTATAACGACCTTCTCTTAATACACCTTGAATAAATTGATCAAAATAACTGCCCAAAGTAATGGATGTATTTTTACTCATAATAAATGATTTTAACGAATATACCAAATATTGGTATTGATTCAAAATGTATTTTGTTGTTTTTTGGGTTTGGATAATCCTAGATAACGGTTTCCAGTTATGAAAGGAGGGCTTTATTCTCGAGCGTGTTTGTTGTCCTATCTTTTATAGGTGATGTTAGCGGTTCGTTGTTTTATTTTCTCGTCCATCATATTTTATCTATTTTTCATTTATGCGCAATAAGAGTAAGATTCTTTGATTCTTAATTATTTGATTGGTTAATATGAGCATGCAATTTTGAATTTACTGAACCCATATCTAGATATGGAAATTGGTGCATTACACCGTCAAGCCATAGAATTGTAGCATTAGGTATCAGTTCCAATAATTTTTCACCGTGGTCTATTGGGAAAAATTGGTCAGCAGTTCCGTGGACGATAAAGGTGGGAATAAATAACTTTTTAAGCAATTCATATCTTGAACGAGTAGAAGATGCGGCAATCCTATGTTGTTTTATGGCTTTAAAGTTAATTCCCCTTCGCTCCCTCAAATCATAGATGGTTAATTCTGCTAATTCTTTAATATTCAAATCCTCATATCCATAAGCACTGATTGTTTTAGCAATGACCTCTTTGGCTAAGTTCTTTTCACCACCCATAATTCGGTATTTTATTGCTGGTAGTCCGCTAATTGCCATGCGAAGCAACTTTTTCGTTGATATTGGCTGTAGTTCAGCATCCGCAACATTCGGGGAGGTTGATAAGAGCGTTAAAGAAACAATCCTTTCAGGATATGCAATGGCTACTTCCTGTGCAATCATTCCACCCAATGATAATCCAATAATATGAACCTTTTCTATTTGAAGTTCATCAAGAACTGCCACTGCGTCATTGGCCATATCAGTAAGCAAATATGGGTTTTTACTATCCCAATTTTCCATCCAATCAGATAATCCTGTTCCACGTTGGTCATACCGGATAACTTGATAGCTTTCGTCAATAAATGTTTGAATGAATTTAGGAGGCCAAAACATACAATTACCACCCATACCGATATTTAGTAAAACATTTCCTTTGGGAACACCATTAGGCGATATGCATTCATACCAAATTTTCACGTTACCTGACAGAGCATACCCCGTCTTCCCTTTAATTACATGGGATAAATCGGATTCTGTTACCTCATTAATAATTCTGTTGGTTTCTTCTGGTAGTTTAGGTCCACCAAATATCACATATATTACCAAAGAGAGTATCACGAAAAAAAATATGAGCATTAAATAAAACATAATTTTTCTAATCATTTTATACTATTTCCAAAATTTTATCTTCTTAAAGCGCTATTTGTGTTCGTCTTTACAATGACCGCTAACGTCAGTTCGTCTAAAAACCTCCGTTCAAATTAATTTCATGCTTAAAACTAGCCAAATAAATCTAATTTAAGGCGATTTAGTGAGCAAATTTTGAAAATCTACTTTCGTATAAATGAACAGAAAAAATGGCTAAATCGAGCTTGAAATAGCGTGTAATTAAGTGAAAACAAAGAGCTAGCCCATTTAGGTAAGCTTTGAGTTCATTTCTATCAACAATATTGAAGATTCTACGCAGCGTATAAGCCGTAAAAATCATTCCCACATCAGCTGTGGCGTGTTCAATAGTTTTCTTGGTCATGATGTAATAGAAGTCCCATTGTCGTTTGATTACACCGTATGGATGTTCTACGATAGCTTGTCGTTTACGGTAGAGTTCTAGATTTTCAGCGATTCGTTTTTTGTTGGCATCAATTAAATCCATGTGTTCGGAACGTTCGATAAGCCTTCCATCCTTATTTTTGGTGCAGCGTTCAAAGAATTCACAACTTAAGCAAGATTTGGTTTTGTAGTGCTTTACACGATTAAGGGTCTTACCACTTCTCTTGTTGTACCAACGTCCATTTGTGGTTAGCTTTTGTTTGGCAGGACAGGTGTATTCGTCCCGTTCTTTATTGTAATCAAAATGTTCTACATCAAAAGCAATGTCTGGTGCATGAGAAGCTACACTAGGAAAAGCTACAATAACTTCTACACCATGTTTGTGGGCATAGTCGAACTCGGTTCCGGTGTGATAACCAATCTTGATTTAAGGTAATTAATTTTCAATAACGATTTTCTTTGTACTTAAAACAGAGTTTTTGTTTGAAATAACTACCACGTATATTCCAACAGGTATATTTTGTAGGTGGAAACTTTTTTTATTCCCAAACATATTGTCAAGCATAACTACTTTTCCTTCAAAACTATAAACGGTTATAGTCAAGTTTTCATTAGTTTTTGATTGGGATTCAATATAAAATATTCCATTTGACGGATTCGGATACAAGTTAAATAAATTAAACGAGCTTATTGTTTGACTTTCTTCATCTTGGGCTGTTGCTTTTTCATTTTCCTCAATTGTTATATCTATAAATTTATTAAGCAAAGAATCTGATAATTGAATAAAATTATAATTTGCAAGTTCTTTGACATTTCCTTTGTATTCATGTACCAATACTTTTAAGTTAGTATTGGCATCAGGGCAGTATTTTTTCTTCATTTCTATTAGTTTATCATCGATTATCCAATTATATTCTTTATCAATAGCCTGTTTTAAATCCTGACATGCCAAATCATATTTTTTAATATCACAATATAAAGCGGCCCGATTATGATAGATATACGAATTTTCCGGATTAATTTTTAGCGCATTCTGAAAATAGATAAAAGCAGAGTCTTGTTGACCAAGCTCTGCATAGCATCTGCCAATGTTATTCAATAACCTATCGTCATTAGGATTGTTTGACAGTGCCGTTTTAAAAAAGGGAATTGCTTCTGAATATCTTTTTAATTGTTGTAGAAAATAGCCAATATTAAACTCATATCCCTTTCGTTCAGGGAAACGTTGTTTACATTTGAGAATCCATAAGTAAGCATTTTCAAAATCATGTTCCCAATTATAGATTTCCGATTTACGCGAGTAGAAATAATGGTAATTGGAATCAAGTGATAAAGCCATATCAACATAATAATGCGCTTTTTCAAACATCCCGAGTTCTTTATAAATCTTGCCAATATTGTCATATGCTTCCGCTTTTTTCGGGTCATACTTTAAACACAATTTGTAAAAGTAAAATGCGGAATCCTTTAGTCCTGCGTTAGCATATATATACGCAATGGAGAACCATTCCCTTGCGCTGGAAGGATTCATTCGAAGAAGTTTTCGAGCTAGGGGTAATGTTTCTTGGTATTTTTGTTGTTTAAACAATACTTTCGAGTAGTGTTCTATTATATCTTTGTCATTTGGGAATTTTTTGTAAGCGTTTTCAGTTATAGTGAAACCTTCGTTTTCTTTCTGAAGTTGTATTAGGTGGCGAATAACACCAGATATATAAATTGGTTTGTTTCCCTGTACAATTGAATCAGCATATAAATAGTACCGAAGAGCCTCTTTATCATTATGGACTTTATCATACATCCATCCGATATTCCCTGCCGCAATATCATTAGAGGGATTTGTTTCTAACGACTTCTTAAAAAATGAAATTGCCTCAACCTGATTATTTATTTCAGCATTAATCAAACCAATAAGATTATATGTCCAAGAAATGTTGTAATCCAATTCCAAAGCTTGTTTTGCATATTTATAACCGGAATTATATTCTTGGATATAATATGAAGCTAAACCTAAATAGTAAAATGCCTCACCCAACTGTTTCTGATTGGAAGTTGACGATTCAATCACGTTTTTCAATTCGGTAATAGCACTATTATACTCCTTATTATTGTATAAATACCTGCCAACAGATAAAAACAAATCAGGGGATTCTCCCATGCAATGTTTTATTGAATCAATATAATTTTGATGATTAGATGATTTATTCAGTAAAGAATTGAGATATAGTTTTTCTTCTATTTTTCGGCACGAAGCTTCTTCGGATTCTTCCAACTTCAAATTGGAAATATTTACCTGAGCATTAAGATTTGTATTAAAAAGGCAAGATATCCAGAGTGTTGTCCCAAAAAGTAGTGTTTCAATTATGTTTTTCATTTCGTCCATTGTCTTTAAGTTACTTGTTAGAGTTAGCCGTGTCCGTTGTCCTACGGTTGCTTGTAACGTTTTGCCTTTAGTTTGCATTCATAAATTTTAGTTAACTTTTCAGAAGAGGAAACGGGTGAACTCAAACGTTTTGTAAGCTC
>ERZ869909.190-NODE-190-length-90725-cov-6.713860_pt1 | contig 90725 bp, 70 predicted proteins | sample MGYA00520892_ERZ869909 | MGnify/ENA primary metagenome ERZ869909 (study PRJEB32215, sample SAMEA104723947) | bioreactor metagenome | biome: bioreactor; feature: anaerobic bioreactor; material: water | place: China | collected 2015-03-12 ... | reverse complement strand
GTGCCCGCTGCTCCTGCTGCACTGGGAGCGCCCCCTGATTGCCCGCTGGCTCCAAGGACGGGACTCCCCCCGGGTGTCCCGATACCGGGTGCCCCAGCGGAAACATCAAGCGTACCGCCGAATCGCAGTAAACCCGCGGCAGAGAGCAGGACTGCTCCCCCGCCGTTTGCACCGGACCCACCATCCCCGGATGCACCGGCCGTTCCCCCGGTTCCTCCGGCGCCACCATCGCCACCAGCGCCGCCGCTACCGCCTTGTGCGCCCACGCCATCGATACCCGGGGATACCTGCATCTGAACATCGGTGCAATCCGGAGCGAATACGCCCCCGCCTCCGCCGCCCCCAGCACCACTGGCACCTCCGCCACCTCCACCTCCGCCGCCCCCGCCGGCTCCTGAACCTCCACTGCCACCGCCACCGCCGCCCGCTCCTCCAACGAGGTCAGGAACGCTGGTAGGCGTGATGAAGGTTCCATCCTCTCCGGGTGAACCAACTCCCCCGCTTCCACCAGGCGCGCCGGCTCCCCCATCGCTCCCGAAGAATGGCTCGCCTACCGTCGACGCATTTGCCCCAGGGTCCCCGACCGATTCGACGCGGAAAGAACCTCCCGAAGCTTGACCGTCTACCACCACGGCCCCAATCCCTCCATTGTCGTTGGCCCCGGGGACTCCACCTTCCCCCCCAGCTCCACCGTCGCCTGCAGCGCCTTGCGGGACGGTGATAAGGCCAACGCCCAAGGAACCCGGGAGACCGAAATCTCCCGATTGACCCGGTTGCCCAGCATCCCCACTGGGCCCGTCATCACCCGGATTGCGGATGCTGCCAGGGAAACCATCCTGAGCGCCAGTGCCACCAAGACCACCGGGAGCTTCTCCACCGCCCGCTCCCCCAACCGGGGCTCCGGCACCACCGGAACCGCCGGCCGTCAAACCTGCTCCTCCAGCACCACCTGCGCCCCCTCCAAGGATGCCATCCGAAGCGTCAATCGCAACTGTCCAGGTCAAGTCGTTCGCAGAAGTGATCGCAAGGGGTATTTCACCAGTGACCGTGACTACGGCAGCGCCTGAAACATGGACTGATTCGAATCGAAAGACGGCAACTCCATCTTGAATCTCCCCGGAAAAGGAAGCATCGCCGGAAATTGTGGGAAGTGAGAAGCCGTCACCCGTGTCGATTTGTATAGAACCAGCATTCAGCAATAGATTGCCAATCGTTCCGTTGCCGCCATTTGCGGAGTAGATATCCGCTGATGCATGAAGAGATGGTGCAACAAAAAGCAGGAGGACAATGCACCAGAAAATACCCCGAGAAATAGACTCCCTGCCCGTGGCTTGAAATTTTTGCGTATAAGATCCCATCACCCCACACCTCCGCTCGAGAAAACTTCACCAAAAAAAAGAAACAGGCCCGCTCTGTCGCCAGAGCGGGCCTGTTGGACTACAGGGTTATGCGTATAGAGGGTTAGGCACGCTTGCGGCGAATCACCAATGCACCGCCACCGGCCATACCGGCTGCGAGCAAGGCCACTGCAAGCGGGGTAGCCAACGGGGTACCACTCGGGGGATCGCCGTCGCCATCGCCGTCGCCATCACCATCGCCGTCACCATCACCAGGGACACCGCCAAGATTGACCGGAATTCCGGCATTGACGGTGGTGGTGAAGATTTCACCAGGCTGCAGCGTACCCGCAGGGGTCGTCGGCAGAATGGTGGTCACACCGTTCACGGTGATTACGACATCGGACTGCACCGAGCCGCTGTTGTTGATTACGAAGATCTGGTCGAAGCCGAGGAAGACACCGCCCGGATCGGACGATGCGATGACGACAAGCTCCACCGGGGTGGCGCCAGTCGACACAGCAAATACCTCGGTCTCATTCCAGAATCCAGGAGCAAGGATACCTTCGGTCGCCGCGACGCCGCCCTGAAGCTCACCAATGACCGGGTGGCCAAGGTTGCTGTCAAAGCTGTTCGGCCCCACGAGGAGGTCGAAGTTCGTCGTGGCACCAGCACTGACGCCCGCCGACAGTGCCGGCTGGTTGGCCGTGCGAGCTGCAGGGGTCATGTTGCTGATAACCGTGTAGCGGCCAGTCTGGCTGAAGGCGTTACCCGCAGCGTTGTCCGCGACGACGCTACCGCCACTCGCGAGGACGACCGAGCTGTGAAGTTTGACCATACCCGGCGTACCGAAGCCGCCGTCACCGCCGGAGCCGGAAGCACCGCTGGCACCACCGTCACCACCGTCACCACCGTTGGCACCGGCTTGACCGGCACCGCCAGTACCGCCAGGACCGGAGTTGTTACCGGTGCAGTACAGACCAGAGATGAAGTTCCAAGTGCCGTTCGTCGGTGCACTCGTAGCGCCGGCAGCAGAGCCAGCAGCACCCGCGGCACCCGCGGCACCTGCTACTGCGCTGGGACCGCCCGCACCCGAGCCCGGAACGCCCGCGGAGACATCCACGAGGCCACCGAACTGAAGCAGGCCGCGGGCAGAAAGAAGTACGGCGCCGCCGCCGTTGGCGCCATCGCCACCGTCGCCAGCCAAGCCAGAAGTACCACCGGTACCACCAGCACCGCCGGCACCACCAGCGCCACCGCTACCACCAGCACCACCGGTACCATCTACGCCGGCAACGATGTTGTCGAAACCGGGACCACCATTGTTCTGGCAATCAGGGGCGTCAATGCCGCCGCCGCCGCCGCCGCCAGCACCGCTGGCGCCACCGCCACCGGCACCACCACCGCCGCCGCCGGCACCGGTACCACCGCCGCCGCCGCCGCCGCCGCCAGCACCACCGACCAAGTCGAGCGTGCCGGTCGGAATGGCCGAAGAGGAATCACCACCGGGCGTACCGCTACCACCGTCACCACCCGGAGCACCGTCGCCAGCAGAACCACCCGCGCCAGGGGCGTCAAATCCCGTGGATGCATCGCCAGGGCCGCCGGCTTGGCCACCACCAGTCGGAGCTGCTGAGAAGGAAGATCCGCCGGCAGCCTGACCCGGGGTAGCAGTACCTGCGGCACCACCATTGTTGTTGGCACCCGGCTGACCAGCCGAACCGCCGGTACCTGCGGTACCTGCGGTGCCTTGTGCACTAATAATGAAACCCGTACCGAGGGTACCGTCAGTACCCGACAGGCCGGCCTCGCCGGCACCACCAGTGTCGCCACTGGCTCCAGCAGAGCCGGGGTTTTGGGCAGCGCCAGGGTTGCCCTCAAGGACGCCCGTGCCACCGCTGCCGCCTGGTGCCGTAGCACCGCCAGCACCGCCAACACCCGCGCCGGCACCACCAGCACCGGCCAAGGTTGCGCCCGCGCCACCGGATCCACCGGAACCACCACCCAAGATGCCGTCCGCTGCGTCAATCGCAGCGTCCCACACCAAGTCGTTGGCCGATGTGATCGCGAGCGGAATGTCACCCGTGACGGTGACGACCGTGGCGCCGGTCACATTAACATTATCGAAGCGGAAAACAGCAACGCCGTTCTCCACTTCACCGGTAGCGGCCGCGCCACCACTCATCGTGGGGACGGAAACACCGTCGCCGGTATCAATGGCCAAGGCACCACCGACGACAATTAAGTCGCCTTGGGGACCACTGCCGTCACTCGCTGAATAGATACCGGCCCATGCGGGCGCGGCAACCATCAACGCAGCGACAACCGCGAACGACATGGGTGCGAACACCCGCGTCTTTGCGGCTATTGCCAAACGGTTGCATGCGAATCTCACTGTTTCACTCCTCCCTGGCTTGCAGTGGTGCCCGGGTTCACCGAATGCATCGGCTTTGCCCTCACACCTCAATGATGATGCCCAATTACGAACAGGACTATACCAAATCGAACAGTCGTTGTGTGCCACCATAATTGCCATGAAAGGCCACACAAAACTGTCGCGACTTTGAGCGTGTTGATCCAACTGTCAATGCGTGTCTGACGAAAACGCTTCGGGAATCCTGCTCAAGACCAGCCCATTCGCCAGCCTGACCAGATTATGATGCCCGTCGCTGTCTAAGGTGCCACCGTAGAGCGGGAACGCCCGCTACATAGGGAAGCACCCCTTCCCCAGCTCGTTGGTAGTATAGGGCAAGTTTTCGCACCTGTCAATACCCGATTACGACCCAGCATCATCACTCATAAACCACTCAATAGCATACAGTTAGAACCTAATCGCGACATCAAAAACAAGGATTCAGACAATTTCCATCCGGGATGAGCATCGCCACTTCGCGTGTTCTCGTCGAAATCCCGTCGCCGCATTGCCTGCAATCGCGATACTATGGTACTTTCTCGTCGAAACGCATTTTCGGGCAAGTGCCCCGTGTAGTGTCTCGAGCACAACCCCACCACAACCCGTTGGATTGCGGGACCCATGCCTTCAAAAAAACGCCACAAATCACGCAAAGTTGCCGCGACCCCGTCCGAGCCAGCCCATTCCGACGCGCAGATCATACGCCCTCCCTCCACGCTGGGCATGGACTCTGGCTGGAATTGGAAAGACGCGGCAATTCTCGCTCCGATACTGATTCTAGGGCTCATCCTGCGCGTGCTCTACTTGCAGGAAATCCTTTCCGCCCCTGACTTTGCTTTCCCTGTGATGGATGCCGCCTACAAAGACGCGTGGGCAAAATCGATGTTGACAGGCCGCTGGCCCATCGAGTCGGGGCAGCCCGATCCGGGCCTGTCGACCAGCCCCTATCTCCGGCCGCCCGGGTATTCTCTCTTTCTTGCGGCGGTATACCTCCTCACCGGCACGAGCTACCTTGCCGTGCGCCTGGTACAAATGGCACTGGGTCTCGCCAGCGCCGTCTTGATGTATACGCTTGGCCGTGCCCTCTTCGGCCGCGCCATCGGCGCCGTGGGTGCGGCATTCATGGTGACCTACTGGATCCTCATCTTCTTCGAGGGCGAACTGAGCGAGCCATCCCTCATCGTCTTCATCCTTCTCGCCATGATCAATCTCATGCGCCTCTGGCCGCACATGCCAGAATCACGCCATTTCCTCTGGCCCGGCGTCTGCCTTGGAATGCTGATCCTGCTCCGGCCCGAGACAGGCCTGCTTGCTCCGTTTCTGCTTCTCTGGGGATGGTGGGTCACCCGGGGCAAGGCTTCCACCGGCAGGCGCGCCGCTCAGCTTGCACTGTTCACCGCAGCGACAGCAGCACTGATACTGCCCGTCACCGCGCGCAACTACATCGTGAGCGGCGAGTTCGTGCCGATTTGCACGATCGGCGGACTGAACCTGTATGCCGGGAACAATCCCGACGCGAACGGCAGCTTCCCCAACCTTGATTACAGCGAGCTGTTCGGGGTGTCGACCACCCTTTCCCACCACAACTTCCAGGAACTCCTGTTTGCCCACCGCAGAAACACGGGCAACCCTGAGCTTGGCCATGCAGATCTCGAGCGCTTCTTCGTCTCCGAGGCCTTGGCCTACATGCGCGAGAATCCCGGGCACATCCTCCAGCTTGCAATGCGAAAGGTCCTTCTTTTCTGGGGCCCATGGGAAGTAACCAGCAATAAGGTCCTGTACTTCGAGCGCGAGCACTCCCGCTTTCTAAGCTGGCTGCCAGGCTTTCCGCTCGTCGCCGGTCTCGCGTGGGCGGGCTTCGCCCTGTGGGTACGCAACGCGCGACGCCACAGCCTTTCCGGCGAAACCAAGCAGGCAGGGGTCCTCATTGCGGCCATCGTTGCAATCTCATGCCTGACTCATATCCTCTTCTTCGTCGTCGGGCGATTTCGAGTCCCAGTCATTCCACTACTGATCCTTTTCGCGGCATACGCCCTTGTCTCCACCTACTTGATGGCCCGGGCCGGCCAATGGAAACAGGTGGGAATATGGGGCTCCATCGCCGCGGCCCTGGTGATTTTCTTCCACATCCCCCTCGTGTCGTACGAATATGAGCGTGACCGCTGGCACTACATGCGCGGCATGTCTTACGGCGTGACGGGCGACCTCGAATCCGCCATCAAGGAGTTGCAACTCGCGGTGGATGCCGGGGGACGGGAATATTGGCTGCTTTCCGAAATGGGCTTTGCCCGCAGCATCCAAGGCGAATTCGCACTCGCCGCAGATTGGTTCGAGCGCGCCCTGGAAGTTCAGCCGGATGACTCCATGACCCTGAACCGCTATGGGTACGCGCTGCTGCAACTCGATCGCCTCGACGAGGCAGAAGCGACCTTCCGAACGGCGCTGGAATACGACTTCACGCAGTTCGAAGCCCGCTACAACCTCGCGCTCATGCTCATGCGCTCGAATCAACTGGAGGAGGCCGAGGCTGAATTCCGCCAACTGCTCGAGATTCACCCGAACCAGGTGAACGCCCTCTTCGATTTCGGATTGCTCCTGGCGGCCAAGGGTGATTCCGCAGGCGCGCAGGAAATGTTTCGCAGGGCCGTGGCGATTACCCCCTCCCACGCCAACGCATGGAACTACCTGGGCATGGAGCTGGCTTCCCAAGGTGACCTTGAAGGAGCGCAGGAAGCCTATCGGACCGCGCTCGCAGCAGATGCTGGAAACCTGCTTGTCCATATCAACCTGGGAAATCTCTACGCGCACCAAGGGCGATACGAAGATGCCGCCGTGCACTACATGCAGGTTCGCGCACGGGATATGGGCGAATCGGATCCTGATCAAGAGGAACTTCGCCCGCCGGACGATCACGACGCACTCGCCTTACAGGGGTTGGGTTTTGCCCTGGCCCAGCAAGGCAATCGCGACGAGGCCATCTCGCGTTTTCAGCAGTCCCTCGACATAAACCCCAACAACCCCGTCGCCCACAATGCCTTGGGCTATGAGTTGATGGAGCGCGGCAATATGGAACAAGCGCGCCACCATTTCGAACAGGCCATCGCCCAGGACCCCAACATGATACTGGCCCGGAACAACCTCGGCGACCTGTTCGTGCGGACCGGCCGCCCTGGAGAAGCGCGAACGCAGTACGAAGCGGTGTTGGGGATTGCCCCCGCAAACGAGTACGCACAACGAGCCTTGGCTCGAATCGAGGAGCGGCTCGGTGGACGCGAGGAAATCCAAGGAACGAGTGGGAACATCCTCTTGTTTTAGTACGCTCTCTCTCTCGGTCCCCAGGCCCAGGCTTGTTAACGAGATAAACGCACTCGCTCGGGCTGGTACATATTGTCGGGGGGGCCCGCGTTCAGAATCCCTGCGAATCTACGGGTTCATTGATCGCACTATCTCGAGCGCGGTCTCGATCTTATCCGGGGAAACTGGCCCCGGGGACCATTGAGGATGGCAGGCAGATATCCAGCTTTCGAGTCCTCCCGCACGATACAGAATCCCCTCGCCCTGATATGCATGTGTCCGCAGCTGTCTCCGGTGCTCAAGTGCCGCCTCACGAAAGTCGTCGTTGCTCCCGAGCATGAGCGCCTCGTAAAGCGGAATCATCGGAATTTGCTCACGGTTCAAGACATTTCGATGCGCCTCGAAGCTGGTCAGGGCGGCATCGCGCTCCCCGGACGCCCATAGGGTCACCTCCAGCTGAAGCCGGGCCTGCGAGTCGGAGATGGTCTCGTGAGGCAAGGCGAGGAGCGTAGTCAATGCGGCATCCAAGTCACCCGCTGCAAATGCGCCATAGAACTCAATCAACCAAAACAAACCCTCGGAAGAACTCTCTTCGACTCGTTCGAGACACTCTCTTGCCGAATCGAGGGCATGAAACCTCAGACAAGCAAGGTAAACCCGAATATAGGCGTCGATATCATTCGATAGGACAACATCGCGCTCGATAGCCCGGGCGAAATCACGGCGGAATGCAGGGGCTGCTCCCTCGATACCCAGTTCTCGGAAGCGATTCTCCATCTCTTCCGCCCTGCTATGTGCCGGTGGGTGAACCAATGCGCTTCCTTCGGGTGCATTCGGCCAACCCTCGACACGGTAGACCTTCAGGTACTCCTCCGCGGGGTAATCCTCTTGCACGAAGTTTGCCCCATTGGCCTCAAGATAGTCGTACGCAATTTGGGGATCGAGCGTGAAGTAGTGCGTATTGAGCACATACCAGGCCGTCCCCGCATCTGGTTGCGCGAAATGGCAGCGTAGCTGCTCCATGGCGTCCTCGATGGATATCGCTGTCGAGACAGGAAAGCGGGAACTCGCGGGCAGGTGGTAACAGAACGAGCGATGGCTGTTATCGGGCCAACTCGTGCCCCCTACGAGGACAATATCCCCACTTGCCGCCTGCGCAGCGATATCCCGCGCCGCCGGGCGCCACTGGGTGCGCGTATCCGACGGGAGGAGCAGGGCCAGCTGGTAGGCGTATGCCGCAATGAGCACAACCACCAGACCATGTCTCATCCGGGGAGCCGGCAGCGCCTGGAGCAGACCGCCCGCGAGCACATAGAGCCCCAGGCAGGCGTACAGGGTGTACCGCGGATAGATGACGGGCCTCCAGAAGAAGGCGACGCACAAGAGAGATAGGACCGGCAGGGCCCAGAAGCAGAGCATGAGCACAAATGACACCTGACGCTCATCCCGCTTCGTGCCGGCTCCCCCATCTCGACGACGCATAAAAACCTGAAAGAGGGCCCATACAGCAACCGCAGTGGACACGCCCATCAAGAGGTACGCCATGGTCGCCGCGAGCCATGGCACCTCCAATGAGAGCCCCAAGAACTCCATCGGATTGGCCGCACGATTAACTGCGAAGTCGGTAAGGTCGTCGCCTACCAGGTCCTTCGCGATGTCGCCAAGCGAAGGAAAGGAGAAGTGCCAGAAGTCACCTGCTGTCCGCTGCGGCATCATGGCCACCCAGTACACCGCGGGAATCAGGCACACAAACTGTAAGAAGGCCCAGCTGGCAAACCGCTTCCACTGCCGGGGCAAAAGCAGAAGAATTGCCGCAATCCCCTGCGCAAAGACGGCAAAAAGGCCGAATAGATGCGTCATGCACAAGAGGCCATTGAAGAGCGCATTAAGGAACACCCACCGACGGGACGATTGCGTAAGCACGCGATGCATCGACAAGAGGGCAGCGGCGGACAGCAGCATCGCAAGGGGATAGATACGGAGCGACTGCGCGTGGTAGATGTGCGGTGGCGACATCGCGAAAAGGAGGGCCGCCAACAGTCCTGCACGCACGCCGAAGCTACTGCGGCCGATGGCATACACCATTGGAATCGTGGCAACGCCAATGAAGACATTCAAGAGGCGCTGGGCGTACTCCCCGCTACCAATCACCTGCGCGAACGCGTATTGGACAACATGGTAGAGCGGGGCGCCTTCCGGGTTCACCCGGCGCGCTTCCTGCATGGACGCCAGAAAGCCTTCCAGCGTCAAATGGGCGAGCCCGTTGTAATCGTCCCACCAGAGGGACTGCTCCTCCAGGCGGTACAGGCGCAATGCGAGTCCCAAGAGGCAGATTGCTGCAAGAAGCAGCGTGGTGATCACGCTCGCGTGTGGCCACACTTCTCCCGGACTTTGCTGAAACCGGCTCTTTTGACAACGCATTGGGGAGATGAATCCTGCCATGCAGCAAATTGTGGGACAAAGGTAGCGACGGGGTTCGACCTCGAAAGGACTGCCGTTGCGCATGAGCATCGGCGGCCTTTTGAGTCAGCGGGAAGGTAGCACAGGAATGTCACATTCGGCAATGCACTGAGCCCCCACCTTCCACGCTTCATGCGCGAGGCAGCACTTCCCAATCGAACCGTGCGATTCGGAGGCTCGCACCAGCCGCGTCCCGGGTGATAGAATGCCTCATTGAGTGCGGCGTTTGAAACGCCTGGCCCGCTCATTGGCCCGTGCCAATTGCGGACTTTGTACTCGAGAAAGTCAATCGCGTGCGCGCGTATGGGAAGTACGGTGAAAGTCCGTCGCAGACGCGCTGCTGTAACCGGCGACGCTCTCCGCATGAATGCCACTGCCCCTGATCAATGGGGTGGGAAGGCGCGGGAGAGCGGCCACCAGCCGGAAGCCAGAAGACCGGCGTGCACGCACCATCGCGGATGCGGCTTCGCGCAACAGCCAGCATTGTCTCTTCGTGCGTACTGCACGATGCCCCCTCCGTGATGGCAAGCCGCCCGGCGACGCGAACGCCGGTCACGGAGTATCCGAATGCGACGCCAAGGCTTTACGCTTGTCGAGTTGCTCGTCGTGATCGCCATCATCGGCATCCTGGCGGGCCTGCTGCTCCCCGTTCTCGGCCGTGCGCGCCGCCAGGCCCACGCCGTCACCTGCACGAACAACCTGCGCCAGCTCTTCCTCGCCAATACCATGTATGCGGATGAGCACAGCGGCCGATACGCCCCCGCCGCGCCGGACATTGATGTGGGCGCCGGCGGCACCGTGCGCTGGCACGGCAAACGCATCAACGCGAGCGGCGAGGAAGCCTTCGACCCGGACCAGGGGCTCCTCTCCCCCTACCTCGTGGATGGACGCGTCAAGGAGTGCCCGCTTTTCACCGAGTTCAAGAGGGCCGGCGAAGTGGCGAACGCCTTCGAGTCCGGCACGGGGGGATATGGCTACAACATGGCCTACATCGGCAGCGGCCTCTACATGCAGGATTGGCCGGAGGCCTTGCGCCATGGAACCCCCGCCCACCGGGTGTTCCGGCCGTCCGAGACCATCATGTTCGCGGATGCCGCGCTGCCGCAGGACGGCTACATCATCGAGTACGGTTTCGTCGAGCCGCCGCACCCAGTTTCGAAGGACCACCCTCAAGGCAATCCTGAGTGGGGCCTCTCCGCCCCAAGCATCCACTTTCGGCACGACGGCCGGGCGATGGTACTCTGGTGCGACGGCCACATCACCTCCGAGCGGTACGATTGGGCCCCCGAACTTAACATCTACGGGGGTAGCAACGCCCGCTTTGGCGTCGGCTGGTTCGGCCCGGAGGACAATAGGCTCTTCGACAGCGGTCCGAAGGAGTCGTACGGGGTTCCAAGCGGCTGACCTGAACATTGCCATCCGCTCTCCCACGCGCTACCATCAATTTCTTGACCACAGCTCGAACGCGCCCTACAGGAGTCTCCCCATATGTTCCGCCTCATGCTCTCCCTGACCATAGTCACCGCAGTGCAGTTCTCGACAGCCATCGCCCAAACCGTCGACCTCTCCACCTTGCAGCTGCCCCCCGGCTTCCGGATCGCGGTCTATGCCGAGAATATCGCGAATGCTCGCTCGCTGGAGTTGAGCCCGAACGGCACGCTCTTTGTCAGCACCCGCAGCGAGGGCAAGGTCTATGCCTTGCGCGATACGAACGGCGATCACAAGGCGGATGAGGTCTACACAATCGCCCAAGGGCTCAACATGCCGAACGGCATCGTCTTCAAGGATGGCAGCCTGTTCGTGGCCGAGATCAGCCGAATCACGCGTTGGGATGACATCGAGAATCGCCTCGACAATCCGCCGGACCCGGTCGTGATCCATGATGATCTCCCGACGGACACGCACCATGGCTGGAAGTACATGGGACTCGGGCCGGATGGCAAGCTCTATTTCAATGTGGGCGCGCCGTGCAACATCTGCCTGAGTGACGATGAAATTTATGCGACGATTACGCGCATTAATACTGATGGCACGGAGCGCGAGATTTTTGCCCATGGCGTCCGCAATTCGGTCGGTTTTGACTGGCACCCGGAGACCAATGAGCTTTGGTTCACCGACAATGGCCGCGACATGATGGGCGACAACCGGCCGCCGGACGAGCTGAACCGCGCGCCGGAAATCGGGATGCATTTCGGCTATCCCCATTGGCACGGAACGGATGACCCGGACCCTCGTTACGGCCGTGGGCGCTCGGCGGATGAGTTCACCCTGCCCGTGCAGAACCTCGGGCCCCATGTGGCCTCACTCGGCATGCGCTTCTATACCGGAAGCATGTTCCCCGAAGAATACCGTCACCAGATCTTCATCGCCGAGCGCGGCTCCTGGAATCGCAGCGTGCCCATCGGCTACCGCGTGACGCTCGTCAAGCTCGATGCGAACGGCAATGCAATCAGCTACGAGCCCTTTGTCGACGGCTGGCTTCAGGGCGACTCCGCATGGGGACGCCCCGTGGATATCCATGTGATGCCCGACGGCGCCCTGCTCATCTCGGATGACACCTCGAACACCATTTACCGCGTCTGGTACGAGGGCGCGACGGAGTAGAAAACTGAGGTGCAGACGCGAACGCGTTCCATAGTTTACGCACCCATTACAAATCGTGATTCGACCGTTTTTCGCCCCTTTCGACCTTTTCGACATTGACTTGACAGGGGCCGTTTCTTAAGGTACCCATAAGGCATCGAAGGCGACCGCAAGCGAACCTCATTAATCGTTAGCTATTTTAATAGGTGCCTGGCGAATCCGGGCAATCAAACCCCAACGAAGAGGAGGAAGCGACATGAAGACGCTATGGGCACGATGTGCAGGACTGACGGCGGTGCTGGCGCTGGCGGTGGTGACCACTGGCTGCGATCTGCTGCCATTCACGGCCACCATTGAGTTGCAGAACAACACCCTCGCCTCAATCCAGGAGGTGTACATCTCACCGAGTGTTCGCCCTGGCTGGGGCCCCAACCAGATCGAGGAGAGCATCTCGTCCTTCAGCTCCAAGGAGTTTACGGTGCCGGCCGGTACCTATGACCTGCGTGCCGTCGACTCCCTCGGCCGCACCACGACGGAGTTCGATGTCCGCCTGCGTCCCGACGATGTCTTCGTCTGGCAGTTGAACGAGTTGGATTAGCAACTGCCCCTGATGCAACCTGACCACTCGGCCCCGCGCACCCGGGCAGTCCCCGTGCGCGGGGCCTCTTCTTTCTCCGTGGGGACATTCCACACCGGAAATTTGCACAAAGGGCTTGGATCTTCACCCGCCGCTATGATAGTCTCCAATCCCGTTAGGGGAACGGGACTACGCCCTCCCTCAACACCCGCTGAGTACGCGTGTTGACATTCGCACTTGACCCAAGCGAACAAGCCGGAGGGGTTCCATGGCAGCTAACGACCATCTACGCGTCGCCGCCATCATCCCCGCCCGCTACGCCTCCACCCGCTTCCCCGGTAAGGTCATCGCCATGCTTGGGGATCGCCCTGTCGTGGCCCATACTTATGCGCGCGCCTGCGGGGCCACCCTCGTGGACGAGGTCGTCGTGGCCACGGACGACGAGCGGGTCGTGGAGGCCCTGGCGCCCTACAACATTCCCATCGTCATGACCCGGCCGGACCATCCCAGCGGCACGGATCGCATCGCCGAGGCGGCCGCCGCCATCGAGGCGGACATCATCGTCAATGTGCAGGGCGACGAGCCCGTGGTCGACCCGCACACGATTGACGCCGCGGTGAAGGCATTGCTGGACGACCCATCCATTCCCATGGGCACGGCGCGGCGCCGCATCACGGATGCGGACTTAATCGCAAACCCGAATGTGGTGAAGGTCATCACGGATATCCGCGGCCGGGCCATCTACTTTTCCCGGCATCCCATCCCCTTTATCCGGGAAGAGGCTGACCGCGCGGCGGCATCGGCGGAGTGTTACTACCAGCACATCGGGCTCTATGTGTTCCGGCGGGATTTTCTCTTCGAGTACGCCCGGATGGCCCCCACCCCGCTGGAACGGCTCGAGCGGCTCGAGCAACTACGCGTGCTGGAGAACGGCCACGCCATCGCCGTGGTGGATACGGACTATGTCAGCCTCGGGATCGACACCCCCGAGGATCTGGCCCATGTGAACGCCCTCATGCAGGCCGGCAAGGTCCTGTAACGCATATTCCACACCTGACGAAGTATTGAAGGAAGCCAATTTTCATGCCGAAGTATGTATTTGTGACCGGTGGCGTCGTCTCCTCCGTGGGAAAAGGGGTTGTCGCCGCCGGGTTGGGATTTTTGCTCGAGGCCCGGGGACTGCGCGTGGCCATGATGAAACTCGACCCCTACATCAATGTCGACCCCGGCACGATGAACCCCTTCGAGCACGGGGAGGTCTTCGTGACCGACGACGGGGCGGAGACCGACCTCGACCTGGGCCACTACCAGCGCTTTACCAACGCCCGCCTGACCCGCAAGAGCAATGTCACCACCGGCGGGATCTACAACAGCGTCATCCAGAAGGAACGCCGGGGCGAGTACCTCGGCCGTACCGTGCAGGTCATCCCCCATATCACGGATGAAATCAAGTCGCGTATCCGCATGCTCACCGCCGATCCCGAGGATGAGGCTGATGTAGCCATCGTCGAAATCGGCGGCACCGTGGGCGACATCGAGAGCCTGCCCTTTCTCGAGGCCATCCGCCAGTTTGTGCTCGAGACCGAACACGGCGATTGCACGACCATCCATGTCACCCTGCTGCCCTACATCGAGGCGGCGGGCGAGTTGAAGACCAAGCCGACCCAGCACAGTGTGCGCGCCCTGCGCGACATCGGCATCCAGCCGGACATCGTCATCTGCCGTTGCGGCACGCATACGCTTGGGCCCGATGAAAAGCGCAAAATCGCCATGTTCAGCAATGTGCGGGAAAAGGCGATTATCGAGGCGCAGGACATCTCGCCGTTCTACTCCATTCCGCTCTATCTCCACGAGCAGGGCCTGTCGGACACCGTGCTGGAATCCCTGCACCTCGAGTGCCCGCCGCCGAAGCTCGACGAATGGCGCGCAATGGTTGAACGCATTCAAAATCCCAAATTTGAGGTGCGCATCGCAGCTATCGGCAAGTACACTCATCACGAGGACGCCTACAAATCCATCAACGAGGCCTTCATTCACGCGGGCGTCGCCAACGACAGCCGCGTAAAACTCGAGTGGATTGATGCCGAAGTATTCGAAAACGGGACCGACCCTGCCACATTCCTGAAGGACTATGATGGCGTTGTCGTCGGGCCGGGTTTCGGTTCACGCGGAATCGAGGGAAAGATCAAGGCGGTGAAGTACGCTCGGGAACAGAAAGTACCCTTCTTCGGGATCTGCCTTGGTATGCAGATCGCATGCATCGAGATCGCGCGCCACTGTCTGGGGCTTGAGAACGCCAACAGCACCGAGTTCGACCCGGCCGCGGCGGACCCCGTCATCTCCCTCCTGACCGAGCAACGCGGCGTGCGAGATTTGGGCGGCACGATGCGCCTCGGCGCGTATCGCTGCGATCTTGTCCAAGGCACGAAGGCCCACGAGGCCTACGGGGAAGACAGCGTCAGTGAGCGCCACCGGCACCGCTATGAGTTCAACAACGCCTATCGCGAGCGATTCGAGAACGAGGCGGACCTCATCGCCAGTGGCTTGCACAATCGCGACGGCGTCGAATTGGTCGAGATTGTCGAATTAAAAGACCACCCGTGGTTCTGTGCCGCCCAGTTCCACCCGGAATTCTCGAGCCGTCCCCTGCAACCGCAACCGCTTTTCCGTGAGTTCATACGCGCCACGGTGGAGGCACGAAACCACCGTGGCTGACCCCGCCATCGAACGCCGTCTGCGCCGCTCCTTCTCGCATCGCGAGAAGGCCCGCGAATTGGAACGCGAGTGCGCACGCGCCTTCGATGCCGGGGAGATCGAGTCCGCCAGATACGCCAGCCTGCGCGAGTTCTACGCCAACCACATTCGGCAGGCCGAAGCCGACCTGCGGGCCTTGCGCGACGAGATTCAGGGGCGCCGCGCTTCCTACCTCGATCAGTACCGTGCGGTGAATGAAGCACAGACGAAGCTGGGCGAACAGCTCACTGCCGGCAAAATCAAGCCGGAGGCCGCCAATCGCAAAAACCGCAAACTGATGGCCAGCGCGGATGCCTGCCGGGCGGCATTGGCCGAGTGCGACCGCCTGCTCGCGACCACCACCTCGGATGATGTCGGCGGCCCCATCAACCTGCCGCTGGCCGCGTACACGGAACCCGAGGCGGTTCAGGATGAAGACGAAGACACCTCTGTGGATTGGGAGCGCGCACTGGCGTATGCCCTTCCCTTTCTCATCGCGGTAACGGTGTTCCTGCCGTGGCTGACGCTCGACAATGTGTCGAAGGCCCTTCCCGGCCTCAGCGACTTCGGCCGCGTGCTCGGGTTGCCGGTGATGCTTTGGGGCTTTCCCACACGGTTGCTGTGGGTAGTCTTCCTTGTGCTGCCCCTGGCCGCACTTCCCTTTGCCGCCATGAGCCGCAACCGCCCCTCCGGCGTGACGCTCATCATCTGCGGCTTCGTGCTCGTCTGGGCCATTCTCGCGGCCATCGTCGGCCTGCCGATGGTCAGCACCGCGCCCGATATCACCCTCACCGGCATCATCCAGGCGCTCCACCTCGGGCCGTTCCTATACTTCGGCGGGGCCATCGCACTCATCATTCTCGGCCAACGCCGCCTCCAGCGCCGCGAACTCAGCACCGAATCGGGCAGCCGCGCCATTCTGATCATGAGCGCCTGCATGGTCTTTCTCATGGTTGTGGCCGCATCCGCCGTCTGGCTGCAGGTGCAGGAGGGATTCGTGGCCTACGACGCCCGGCTGGTTGACGATCGCACCGGCGCCGTCAACATCGTCTTGAACAACGAAGGCCGCGTGCAGGCCGCCGTCTTTGCCCCGTGGCCCGGGGGCGTCCCGGGACGCGAAGCCGTCTCGGCGCCCGGAGACCACTACGGACTCAGCGTTCATGTGCGCGAAAGGGGCGCCGAGGACTTCCAACTCCTGACCGATTCGCGCGGGGCATGGCTCTCCGCCGGCCTCCCCCTCTCCGGGGATGAGCCCATCCTCATTTCCCCGCGCAGCCGCACCGTCGTGACGCTCGCCCCTTGGCAACTGCGTGCGTTGGGCGTTGACCCGGATGCGGTACGCATCTTTTTCAGCCGTCGCGGCGGGGAGATTGTGGGCCAGTCCGAGCATGACCTCCCCGAGCTGCGGGCGGAGCCGGGCATGCCCATCCGCATGCCTGCCCCACGCCGATTGCCCTCCACCCCGTTCCCGGACGCCCAAATCCCTGACGCCACCGAGCGTGCGGAAACCCAACCCGGTGAGCCCACAATCGAAACGGAGCCTGCCGAACCCGCCCGCCCGGCAGGGCCCATCATCATTTTTACCGGATTGATGGGCGATCAGGCGGCCCTGCAGGTCATTGCCCCGGGAGAGGCCCCCGTTCGCCTGGTCCGCGGGCGGGATGAAGTCATCGCGGGGGATTGGGTGCTGCTGGAAATCGCCGTGGCCCCGCCGACGGCCACGCTCTTTCACGAGCGCACCTACGAGACCCTCGTCCTGCGCATGGGCCAGAGCACGGCCCTGCCGGAGTAAGAACGGCTACGAGGCCTTCAACAGCGCCCGCGCATGCTCAAGGCTCAGCGGCGTGGTGGCGCCGTCCAGCAAGCGCGCGATCTCCTCGACGCGCCCATCGCCCTCGATACGCGCGACCGTGGTGGTCGTGCGCTTTCTGGCCTCCGACTTCGCCACATGGAAATGCGTGTCCGCGGCCGCGGCGATCTGCGGCAAGTGTGTGATGCTCAGCACCTGGCGCGAGTCGGCCAAGGCCGCCATCTTCTCCGCCACGCGATTGGCCACATTTCCGCCGACACCGGCGTCGATTTCATCAAAAATCAGGGTGGGAATCCGGTCAACCTCGGCGAATACTGCCTTGAGCGCCAGCATGATGCGGGACACCTCGCCGCCAGAGGCCACCTGCCGCAAGGGCTTGGCCTTCTCCCCCGCGTTCGCCGCAAGGTAGAACTCCACCCGGTCGATTCCATCCCGGCACAGGGCCACGGCCTCGAACACCACCTCGAATGCCGCCCCCTTCATCCCGAGGTCCTGCAGGGCATCCGTCACGCGCTTCTTGAGACGCCGCGCGCCGCTCATCCGCTTCTTCGACAACTCTCCCGCCGCTTCCAGTGCGTCCTTGTGCGCCTGCTCCCGCTCGCGCCGAAGGGCGCCCAGGCGCTCATCCCGGTGCGCAAAGGCCTCGACCTGTGCCCGGGCCTCATCCGCGTAGGCCAACACGGCCTCGACGGTCGCGCCGTATTTCCGCTGCAAATCGCGAATCAGGGACAGACGCGTGTTCAGGGCATCCAACTCCGCAGGATCGTATTCCGGCGCGTCGGTATAGGCCCGCAACTCCTCGGCGATGGCCTCTACCTGTACCGTTGCCTCACGCAATTGCGCCGCCAAGGGACGGAAGCGCTCGTCCGCCAACGCAAGGTCCTCAATGGCCAGCAAGGCGCCGCCCATCTGTTGGAGGGCCGTCCCCTCCTCGGCTTCGTACAGCAATGCGTACGCAGTGGTCGCCCCCTGCACGATGGTTTCCGCATTGGTAATGAGGTTGCGCCGGGCGCGCAGCTCTTCCTCCTCGCCCGCTTGGAGATTGGCCTTGTCGATTTCGGCCAGCTCGAACTCCATGAACTCCACTTGCCGCGCCCGATCGCGGTCGTCCGCCTCGAGCGATGCAATCTCCTGGTCAATTCTGCGCACCTGCGCGACCTTCCCCGCCACCTGTACGGCGGCATCCTCCGTGCCGGTGAAGGCATCCAGCAAGTCGAGTTGGCGATCGAGTTTCAGCAGCGATTGGTGCTCATGCTGGCCGTGCAGATCGACCAGCTCATCGCCCACGGCGGACAACACCGCCAAGGGGGTCAGGTTGCCGCCGCAATAGGCCTTGCTTCGGCCATCGGCGTTGACGGCCCGTGCCACGAGCAGCGCACCGTCTTCAAGCTCGATGCCGTGTTCATCCAGAATCGCGCGGAGACGCTTGCTTGGCTTCGGCAGACGAAATACCGCCTCGACTCGTGCCTGCTCCTGCCCCGCGCGGACCGCATCCGACGAGGCGCGCGCGCCGAGCACAAGGTTCAGGGCCCCGACGATGATCGACTTGCCCGCACCGGTCTCCCCGGTGAGGACATTGAAGCCGGGGCCGAATTCCAGCTCGACTTCCTCGATCAAGGCGTAATTTCGGATGCGCAGGGTCTCAAGCATCGGCGTGCCACCGAAGGTGCATAAGGAACTCACGATTGCCCGCCGGGCCCAGCAGTGGCGACGGCACCGTGCCCATGGGCTCGAAACCCAAGGCTCGGGCAGCCGTCATCACTTCGTCCAACACGCGCTCATGCACGGCCTCATCCCTCACGACGCCCCCCTTGCCGACATCTTCCCTGCCCGCCTCGAATTGTGGCTTGATCAACACGATCCCCTCGGCCGGCATGGCCAGCAAGGGCGCGAGGCTTGGCAATACCAGCCGCAGCGAGATGAATGAACAATCCGCCACGAAAAAATTCGGGGGAATCTCCAGTTGTCCCACCTCAAGGTTGCGGATATTCGTCCGTTCCATCACCACGACGCGCTCATCCTGCCGCAATTGCCAGGCGAGTTGACCATAGCCCACATCCACCGCATAGACCCGCGCGACGCCGTGTTGCAGCAGGCAATCGGTGAATCCGCCGGTACTCGCGCCGACATCTATTGCCACGACGCCCTCAAGCGAGGGTTGAAACGCCTCCAGCGCCGCCGCCAGCTTTTCGCCGCCCCGGCTCACGAAGCGGGATCCCTCCCGGATATCCAGCTCCGTCTCGATCGGCAGGCGCGCGCCGGGCTTGTCCAGCCGCTCGCCGGCGGCACTGAAGACGCAGCCCGTCTGAATCATGCCCTGGGCTTTGGAGCGGGTAACCCCCGCGTGGCGCTGCACCAGTGTATCCAACCGCTCTTTTTCCATGGAGCGAATTCTAGCAGGATGCACCCCCGTTATGCGCTCCCGTTATGCGCTACCCTGAAGGGGTATGCATACCGCCCGGCATAAGAATCGAGACATTCCTTTGACTTGCCAACCGTACCGGCTTACAATCAGGCTCTGTTCTCTATGCATGCACTACGCTCGGAGAGGTTCATGGTAACAAAGCCTACCGGTACGGCCGATGAGTCCGCTGCCGCCAGCTCCGCCGAGACGCGCCTCCTCGAGAGCGCGTTGCGGCTCTTTTCCGATAAGGGCTACGAGTCCACCAGCATTCGGGAAATCATTGAGGGTGCGGGGGTTACCCGCCCGGTCCTCTACTACTACTTCGTCAACAAAGAAGACCTCTACCAGCGCCTGGTCGACACCAGTTTCAGCGAGATTGCCGCCCAATTCGAGCGGATCGCCTCCCGGGAGGCTACCTGCCGCGAGCGGCTCGTCGTCTTCATGCAGTCCGCCTTCGACTATGTGGAAAATCGGCCGGCATCCATTCGCCTGATTCTCCAGGTCTTCTTCGCCCCGCCAAAGCAGGGCCCGAAGCTGGACAAGAACCGCCTGTGGGCGCTGCGCTTCAAGCCCCTCGTGAAGGTGATGGAACAAGGCCTGGCCTCCGGTGAGTTATCCCATGGCGACGCGGCCAGCATGGCGTGGGCATTCTGCGGCATCATGGACATCCACATCATGACGAAGACCAACCTCCCGGAGGCGCACCTCACGCCGGAACTGGCCGAAGGGCTGGTGTCGGTCTTCATGGAAGGCGCCTGCGGCGCCGCACCGGAATCGATCGAATTGAAAAGCCCCTTCCGGCTCGAGTAATCGCGCTCGACCGGTCACCCGCTAAGGATCGTGTGCTCCATGTCTGCCACAGCACAAAAGAAATCCAAAGGACGCCACTTCCTCTACTCCCTGATCGCCTGCGTTGTGATCGTGGTGGGCGGAAGCGTCCTTGCCATGGCGGCTTCCTCGTTGCGGGTATCCACCGCCACCAATGGGGACGACGCGCCCGAGCGCCTTCCCAATGTCAATGTGATGGTGCTGGATGCCATGACCGTCTATGACGCCCTGCGTCTCACCGGCGGGATCGAGCCCTGGCACGATGTCACCCTGAGCGCGGAAATCGGCGGGCGTGTGGTGGAGCAACCCGTTCAGGAAGGCCAACGCGTCGCCGCGGGTGACCTTATTGCCCGTATCGACACCGACCTTTTGCGGGCCCAGACCGAGGAAATCGAAGCACGCCTTGCCCTGGCCCGTGAAGAATTGTCCCGCCTCAACCGCCTGCGTGAGCGCGGCGCCGGCACCGCACAGGATGCGGACCGCGCCGCGACGGAAGTCCGTGTGCTAGAGGCGAATCTTCGCACGGCCCGCATCAACATTGACCGCAGCGTCGTGCGCGCGCCCGTGGAGGGCATCGTAGATACGCTGTTCCAGGAGCAAAGCGAGTATATCGACCCCGGCATGCCCCTGGCCCGGATTGTTCAGGTGGACCGGGTCAAGGTCGTCGTGGGGCTGCCCGAACGCGATGTGCCGTTCTTCGAGTTGGGCGACACGGTGCAAACCATGTTGGATGCCCTTCCCGGCCGTGAATTCCAAGGAACCATCTACCGAATTTCGACGACCGGCTCCGCCGGCACGCGCACCTTCAAGACCGAAATCGAGCTTCCCAACGAGGATGGTGCGATACGGCCGGGAATGATCGCCCGGGTGCGCCTCGTGCGCCAGGAGTTCCCCAATTCGATGCTGATTCCCATGAATGCCGTTTTATCCCTCGAAGATCGCCACGCGGTCTTCGTGGAAGAAGATGGCATTGCCCAACTCCGTGAAGTCACCGTCGGCCTTGTGCAGGGCTCCGAGGTACAAATCGTCTCGGGCCTGCAGGACGGCGAACACCTCATCGTCACCGGGCAACGCGATGTTCGGCCGGGTCGTGGCGTAATGGTGCGCGACATCATCGGGGACCGCGAGCCAACCCTCCCCACGCAGCCTGGCGAGCTGCCCCTCTAGTGCGCATCTCGGAACTATCGATCGACCGCGGCACGACGGTACTCGTGCTGGTGGTGCTGATTGTCGTCGCCGGCATCTATAGCTACGCCGTGCTGCCGCGTGAGTCTGCGCCCGAGGTGGTCATCCCATTCGTCAATATCATCACCACCTACGAAGGGGTCGCGGCGGAGGACATCGAGACCCTCATCACCACGCAGATCGAGCGCAAACTCACCGGACTCGACGACCTCAAGCGCATAGAATCCACCAGCAGCGAGGGCGCCTCGACGATTATCGTGGAGTTCATGGCGAATACCGACATCGATTCCGCCATGCAGAAGGTCCGCGACAAGGTCGACCAGGCCAAGCCGGATTTGCCCAACGAGGCCGACGACCCCGTTATCAGCGAGATCAATATCGGCGAATTGCCCATCATCTTCATCAGCCTTTCCGGTGAAATCGGCATCGCGGCCCTGAGCCGCATGGCGGAGGACCTGGAAGACGAGCTTGAGGCGATCCCCGGTGTGCTTACCGTTGACGCCATTGGCAAGGCCGAGCGCGAAATCCAGATCGTCGGCGACCCCGAGCGCATCGCGCAGTACGGCATCAGCATGGCCGACCTGGTCCAGCTGATTCAGCTCGAAAATGTCAATACCCCCAGTGGCAGCATGGACCTCGGCGAGTCCAAGTTTTCCATGCGCGTGCCGGGCGAGTTCCGCACGGTGGAGGAAATTACCGGGCTGGTCGTGCGACGCGGACCCGAGGGGACGGTCTACATGCGCGACATCGCCGAAGTGCGCGATGGCTTCAAGGAGCGCACCTCCCTCTCGCGGGTGAACGGCCATCCGAACATCACCCTGACCGTGGCCAAGCGTTCTGGCGAGAACATCATCGCCATGGCCGACGCCGTGAAGGAACTTGTTGAGACCACCGCCTCCGAATTGCCGCCCGGCATCGATCTCTCGATAACTTTCGACGAGTCGACCTATGTGCGCGACATCGTAACCGAACTCGAGTCCAGCATCCTCAGCGGCTTGATTCTCGTGCTCATCATTATCTTCCTGGCCATGGGTGCGGCGAACGCAGTCTTTGTCGCCCTCGCCATTCCCCTTTCCATGATGATCGTGTTCGCATTTCTGTTCGTCAGCGGCATCACGCTCAACATGGTCGTCCTCTTCAGCCTCACCCTTGCCTTGGGCATGCTCGTCGACAACGGCATTGTGGTCGTCGAGAACATCTACCGCTATGTCGAGTGCGGCGTGAAGCCGGTCGATGCGGCCAAGAAGGGCGCCGCCGAGGTCGCATGGCCCGTGACCGCCGCCACCTTCACCACCATCGCCGCGTTCGCACCCATGCTCTTCTGGCCCGGCATCTGGGGTGAGTTCATGAAGTACCTGCCCCTCACCGTCATTGCCTGCCTGCTGGGCTCCCTCTTTGTCGCCCTTGTGGTCAACCCCGCCCTCGCGAGCCGGTTCATGCACATTCGCCGGAAGGATATGGGCCATGTTTCCGCCGACATCGAGCCGCAGGAGGCAATCCCGACGGGCCGCCTGTACCGCGCGTTCGAGCGATTCCTGCGCACGGCCCTGCATTACCGGTTCGCCACCATGACGGCCGCCTTCACCATTCTTGGTGGCGTCATCTATGTCTTCATGTCCGCGGGATACATCATCGACGAGCACGGGGAGCACATCTTCGAGCCCAGCCGCGTGATGGAGTTCACGCCCCAGGTCGAGCCTACCCAGGCCAATATCGAGATCAAAGCGCCCCCCGGCACCAATCTGGAAACCTCGGACCAACTCGTACGCCGCGTCGAGGCGATCGTGGAGCCCCTGTCGGAGCATCTGCGCTACACCATCGCCAATGTCGGCTCTCAGGGCGTGGTGATCATGGGAATGGGCGAATCCGCCACGAATGTCAGCCGGGTGACCCTGGTGTTCCCGAACCTGTCCGAAATGACCGCCTCCCCCAGCGAGATTGTCAGCAACCTCCGCCATGCATTTGATGACATCCCTGGCGCCGAGTTCCGCGTGGAAAGCGTCGATAATTCGGGCCCGCCGATGGATCCTCCCGTCAATGTCGAGATTCGCGGCGATGACTACGCCGTACTCGCCCAGATCGCCAACGAAGTCGCCGATCGCATCCGCGATGTGGAGGGCCTCGTTGACCTTCGCAATGACTACGACCGCGGCGTGCCGGAAGTGCGGGTCGATATCGACCGGCAGCAAGCCTGGGAGCTTGGCCTCAACACCATGTTTATCGGCGAGGCGGTAAAGGCGGCCATCAACGGCATCGTGGCAGGAAAGTACCGCGAAGGGGATGACGAGTACGATGTGGTCGTGCGCTTTCCCGATGCCTTCCGCTCGGACTTGAGCAATCTCGAAAACATGACGCTCGTCAACCTGGAGGGCAATGCCATCCCCTTTTCCGCCGTCGCATCCCTGCGTCAGGACGAGGGCCTGGGCAGCATCCGCCGCATTGACCGCAAGCGCACGATTACCGTCATGGCCGATGTCGACGGACGCACCGGACCCGCCGTGCTGGGGGATGTGCAGCGGCGTTTGTCGGATTACCCCCTGCCACCGGGCTACACCTTCGGCTACACCGGCGAGAACGAGGACACGGAGGAAACACAGGCTTTCCTCAGCCAGGCCTTCGTGATCGCCCTGTTTCTGATTGCGCTCGTGCTGGTCACGCAGTTCAACAGCATCTTCCAGCCGTTCATCATCATGACCAGCGTGATCCTCTCCCTTGCCGGGGTTTTCCTCGGCTTGACCCTCTTCAACATGCCCTTTGGCATCCTCATGACCGGTATTGGCTGTATCAGCCTGGCTGGCGTCGTCGTCAACAACGCAATTGTGCTCATCGACTTCATTAATAAACTGCGCGCACGGGGTCAAAGTGTCGAGGAGGCCATCGTGCATGCCTCGCTCATCCGATTCCGGCCCGTGTTGCTCACGGCCATCACCACGATTCTTGGGCTCATCCCCATGGCCAGCGGCATCAGCTTCAATTTCCGCACCATGGAGTGGATGAACGGCGGGGAAAGCACCCAATGGTGGGGGCCGATGGCCATCGCCGTGATCTTCGGCCTCGCCTTCGCCACCATCCTCACCCTCGTCGTCGTGCCGACGCTCTATTCGATCCTGTATGCTGCCGCGGATGTCGTCAAGGTGGTCGTGCCCGAGGAGAAGGGGCAGGAGTCAACCGCCTGACGGGCATTCCAACGGGGTATGCCGGCAGAACGGACGCCAACGCTGCCGGCGCATGAGGAAACGCAACTACCGTGCACGAACAACCGAACACCAAGCCGCAAAAACTCGACGCTGAAGAAATGCTGGACGAGGCCCTCGCCGAACCCGTCCTGACCGGGGAAACCAACATTCCCGCGGCGCAGATGTATGCTGCCGCCTTCCTCGTGCTCGCCGTTGGCGCTGCCGCGAGCATCAACGCTTGGCTGCCCCTGCGGGTCGAGCCTGCCGCCCTCGCCCTGCACCTTGCCAACGCCCTGGCGGTATTCACCATTGCCCGGCGCATCTTGTCCGCTCGCACGGAGCTGCCCGCCATGGCCTGCGGCATGCTCTTCGCCGTGCACCCCCTCGGTATGAGCGCCATGCAGGCCCCCAGTGTGCCCGTCCTTGCGGCCACGCTCCTCGCGCTCCTTGCCCTCGCCTTGACCCTCGCCGCGACCAATGCCGAGCGTACCTCGATTGATTTCCAACGCGTGGCCGCTGCCGTGCTTCTCTACACAGTCGCCGCCCTGCTCTACCCCCCGATGGTGGCGACGGCCCCCGTGTTCCCGCTTCTTCATCGCGTGCGGACACCCCGTCCGGCCCACGGCTCCATTCGCGTGGTTTACGGCGCATACGCGCTCGTGTTCGTGAGTGTCCTGGTGGCGCTGCCGTTTCTGGTCCCATTTGGTGGCAATTGGCGCGAGGCCGTCGGGCTCTATACGCAAACCATCCCCCTGCTGCTCGGATTTACCTCGTTCTCGGCATGGCATCCCGCCCCAACCGCGCCCGAGGGCTGGTTGGGAGCCATTGGACCGCTTGCCCTGACCCTCGCGCTGCTCGGAATGGCCCTCGCCAAACGCAACGCCATCGCTCCCGCGCTCGGGCTCGTCCTGCTGCTGACGGCGGCCATCGCGTACACGATCCCGCTGGACAATCTGTCGCTGGACAACCTCCTGCTCGAGACCGCCCTCTACCCCACCCTTGCTGGACTGGCCCTCGCACTGGGCGGTGTGCTGGTTGTCATCGCTCGACTGCCACTCTTCGGACCCGTGGCGGCGGTGGCGACCGCCATCCTGCTCGTCATTGCCAGCACGACCAGCTACGCGCGGCACGCATTGGCCGTTGAACCCCTGGCGCCGCTGCACGCGACTCTCGACATCTACCCGGACGAGGGCGAGCCACGCCTTCTCCTCGCGCGGGCGCTGTACGAGCAGGGCAACGAGGCCTTGGGCGTGGATGCCTTTACCCGCGGACAAGCACCCGTATCCCTGCGCGCGGGCGATGCCCGAAGCCACTATCAATCCGCCCTCCGATACACGGGCGAGGCGATTGACTACTGGGGTCTCTCCGCCGAGGCCATGCTGCTGCAGGGCAAGGTGCTGATTGGCCTCGGGCGCGCCGAGGAGGCGGCGGACGACCTCTTTATTGCTCTGCGGCTGGCCCCATGGCGCGCGGATATCGCCCGGGCCCTTGCGGATGCCTACGCCACCCAAGGGGGAGACGAGGCTAACCGCAAAGCCGCGGAGTACTACGAGGCCGCCACACGCCTTGCCCCGGGTGATGAGCTCTACCAAACGGTCCGGCTACGCCACCTCGAGCGCAACGGCATGCTCGGCCGTGCTGCCCTGACCGATGACCGTGACATCCCCGACGCCCACTACGGCGCGGTGCGCGAGTTGCGCGAACGGGACCAACGCATGCTGCAGGGCTTTCAGGGCAATGCCTTCAATCCCGAGGCACTTTTGGCCTATGCCGAGGCACGCATCGAGCGCGGGCAGCCGCAGCAGGCCGCCTACGCCTTGCACGAGGCCCTGCGCCGCGATGAGACCCTCGAGGGAGCATGGGGCATCCTCGCCGACCTCTCCATCGCTTCCGGTGACCATGCCACCTTCGCCCACGAGTACGCCGAACTCGCCGAGCCCGCCGATTGGGAAGCCCGCGCGCTCGATCTCGCCCGCGAAGGGCGCTGGCACGCGTCCCTGTCATTCCTGCGAAACACCCTGCCGGATGATGCCGATGACGCGGCTTTCTGGTTGCGGGCGGCGGATCTTGCTTTCGCCACGGGCAATGCCGATCGTGCGGCCGAGGCCATCGCTTCCGCGGAGGGAGCCGGGGCCGACGAGGCCGCCCTCGACCAACGCCGGCGCCGCCTTGACGCGGGCGCCAACGCCCCCTGATGGATACCGTCGCCACCGCATGGTGGAGCACGCCATGGGAATTTCTGGCTGACCTGGGCCGTATCTGCCTTGCCCTGCTCATCTCCGGAGTGCTGGGTATGGAGCGCGAGGCCAAGGGCCGCGCTGCCGGCCTGCGCACCCACATGCTCGTCTGCCTCGGCGCCACCGTCGCCACCATGATTACCGTGCGCCTCGGCGGCGATTCCATCGAGACCGGCCGCGTGATCGCCGGCGTGTTGACGGGCGTCGGCTTTCTCGGCGCCGGCACCATCGTCAACATTGGCAGCAGCCGGCTTGGACTCACCACCGCCGCCACCATCTGGTTCGTAGCCGTGCTGGGCGTCGCGGTCGGCACGGGAAACTACGGCATTGCCGTGCTTGCCGGGGCCGTCGCGCTGGGAATCCTGATGACCCTCGAGAATATCCTCGGGCAGGAGCGCATCGAGCACCACTGGCTGCTCAACCTGCAGTACGAGCGCGGCGCCTACCTTCCGGCCAGTATCGAGGCATGGCTACAGGAATCCCGCTACACCATCCGCACGCGCCGTGTCATCATCAGCGCCAAGAAAAACGCCGTCGAGCTTCACTTCGATGTCACCGCCCGAAAAACCGGTGACGCGGAAACCCTCGTGACCGACCTCGAGACCAAGTTCGACCAACTCACCAATATCAGCTGCGAGCGCGTGTCGAAGTAGCTTCTCACCGCCAGACGACTCCGACAGAACCCCTCGCGCTAATGCGCCACCGCGGCCCGGTGCTCTGCGATGATGTCGCGGCCAAAGTCCCCATCAAATTCGCGCCAAACGGCGTGAATGTGGTTCGCATTGTTCTGGATATTGTCGTACTCGATGAGGAAACCGGGGCCCTGAACCCGATAGTAGTGACCATAGGCGGGCCCTATCCCCCGCTCCGTGGCGCCCATCCAGGCAAAGGATATCGTATCGCGTCCATCGGCCTTCACGCCTTCAAGCCTGCTCTCCATGAGCCCCGGGGCAAGATAGACCGCGAAGGCCTCGATGAGCCCCCAGAGCAATTCCTGCTGAGCCTCCTCCAGCGCTGCGAAGCGAATGCCCCCGTCCTCGAGCCGCTCCACCCGGCTTTCCGCCACGGTGAAGATGTCGTTCGGAGCACGATCCGCGACAACAGCGGCTTCGCGCTGCTCCGCACTCAGCGTCTCCATAAAATCGAAGGCGAGGTCCTGCAATGGGGCCAAAGGGCGAAGTCCAGCATGGGGGCCGTCAAACACCTCGGCCGGGTTCGAGCCAAGAAACTGGGGTGAGCTGGACACGACGCGCCCGTTGACCACGGTCCAGTTCAGGGAAATATGGTGCCCCTCGTACCTCAGGGCCCACGCGCCGGTATCCGCCGGCGCGCCGAAGAGGGTAAACACGAACATATCCGGGTCCCGCGAAGGGCTCTGGCCGGAAAGCTCGTAGAGGATGCCCTCGATGATGCGCAATTGCTCAACCACTTCCACCCCGAGGTCACTCAGGCCCGCCTGAAGCATGCCCATGGCCAGCTCGTGCTGAGCGTCGTCCAGCTCTTTGAACGGGATCCCCCGGCGGACCCTTGGAAAATAGTGCCAATCGAAGCGGTAGGCATCGTCAAAATCCAGTACGGCCGACTCGCGTTGCTCCTCCGACAAGGACGCGACAAAGGTCTGCGAGGCCCTCGTCAGGCTTTCCGCCTCTGCCCCCAGCGTGGACATGCACAGAATCATCAAGGCAGTCATGTTCGGCTCCTCCGGAAAAAGCACCCGCAAAGTTGCTACTATATGCCCGTCGAAGGAGCCTACACCAATTTCGAGGAGTGCCGATGCGTCCCCTGCTTACGATTATTGCCCTGACCGCCCTTGCTGTTGCCGCCATCGCAGAGGAGAAGACCACGATGAACAACGGCGTCGAGCCGCTCACGGTGGAGGACCATGCCATCCTCGATGCGCACGAGTGGGTGGACCGCGTGGGCACCAATCGGGCCGTATGGGTCTGCGTGGACCAGCAGATGTTTCGGATCATCGAGAATGGCGAGGTGCTTTGGCAGGCGCCGTGCTCTACCGCCGCCAACGGGACGGGCTCGCAATCCGGGAGCTACAAGACACCCCTGGGGTGGCACCGCATCGCCGAGAAATACGGTTCGAGCGCGGCATGGGGGCAGGAGTTTGTCGCCCGGCAACCCACACGCACGATCTGGAAACCCGGAGACGACACCAAGAAGGACATGGTCCTCACCCGCATCCTCTGGTTGGACGGCCTTGAGCCCGGACAGAACAAGGGTGGTGAGGTCGACTCCTACCTCCGCTACATCTACATCCACGGCACCAATGGCGAAGAGGACATCGGCACCCCCGCCTCCATGGGCTGCGTACGCCTCCTGAACGACGATGTCATCGAGGCGTACGAGCTTCTGCCCGTGGACACCCGCGTGCTGATTACGGAAGGCCGCTGACCAAAAATATATACTCTTCTGCTGGCATTTCCCTGAAAACTCCGTATAATTTATGTGTGAGATACTTTAGGGAAACAGCAAATGCCATGGAAATGGATTCATCTTAGAAGCGCTTCTCCTAAATCAGGGTTAAAGCTGACCGCTATGGTCAGGTTTGCGTCCGCCCGCCTCGACTTTTTCTCCTGTCTCCCCTTTCCCTGCCATTGGCCTCGGCCTTCCACCGAGCCTCCGTATTGCTGGTTAACCCCATGCCAGGAAAGGGCCTCCCATGGATGTTGAAATCCTGTCCCGCATGCAATTCGCCTTTACAATCATGTTTCACTACATTTTTCCGCCCCTTTCCATCGGGCTGGCATGGCTTATGGTCGCCATGGAGGCCGCCTACCACCGCACAAAGGAGCCGGAATACGAGCAGATGGCCCGATTTTTCACGAAAATCTTCGCCATCATCTTCGCGCTCGGCGTGGCCAGCGGCATCGTCATGGAGTTTCAGTTCGGCACGAACTGGGCCATCTACTCCCGGTATGTAGGCGATGTCTTCGGCTCGGCCCTCGCGGCCGAGGGGATCTTCGCCTTTTTCCTGGAATCCGGCTTCCTGGCGGTGTTGGTCTTCGGCTGGGACCGAGTCTCGAAACGGTTTCACATGGTCGCGACCATCATCGTAGCCTGCGGGGCCACCTTCTCGGCGGTGTGGATTGTGATTGCCAATTCGTGGATGCAAACCCCGGCCGGTTTCATGATCGAGGGCGAGGGACTGTACCAACGGGCGGTGATTACCAACTTCTGGGAATTGGTCTTCAACCCTTCGAGCGTTCAGCGCCTGACCCATGTCCTCGTCGGCGCCATGATCATGGGTTCCTTCTTTGTCCTGAGCGTTTCCTCCTTCTACCTCGTCAAGGGCCTGCATGAGAGTCTCGCGAAGCGGGCCTTCAAGATCGCCCTGCCCGTCGCCCTCTTCTTCTCCCTCATGGCCCCGTTCACCGGGCACTTCCACGCCGAGCAGGTCGCGGCGACCCAACCCGCCAAGCTGGCCGCGTACGAGGGCCACTTCAAGCAGACGGGCGAAGGAGCTCCCTTGTGGCTCTTCGGAATTCCCTCGGTGAAGGAGGAGCGCGTCAAGTACGGCATCGCCATTCCTGGAATGCTGAGCTTCCTCGTTCATGGCGACTTCACCACGCCCGTACCCGCCCTCGACGACTTCCCCCCGGAGGATCGGCCACCGGTCCAAATCCCCTTTCAGATGTACCATTTGATGATTTTTCTGGGGACATTCAACCTCGCCCTGACCGGTTTCGCGGCCATTCAATGGTACCGGGGCAAGGTTTTCGAGACGCGCTGGCTGCTCTGGACCTTCGTCTTCGCCGTCCTCTCCCCCGCCATCGCGAACCAGGCAGGCTGGATTGCTGCGGAAGTCGGCCGGCAGCCGTGGATCGTCTATGGTCTCCTGCGCACTTCCGAGGGGCTGAGCGAGGCCGTGGTAGCGGGCCAAGTGCTCTGGTCCATCATCATGTTCGGGCTCATCTACGCCCTCCTCTTTTCGCTCTTCGTCTATGTCTTGAACGAGAAAATTCGCAATGGCCCCGAACCGCTCACGGCTGACGGCACCGAACACGACGGCTTCCTCGATGTCGCCACCAGTCGAGCCGATCCTGCCTCCCCGTACAAGCTCAGCGGCATGCGCGAACCGTCCAGCGACGACTAGAAGGGAACGAATACCATGGATCTCAATCTACTCTGGTTCGTGCTGCTGGGCGTCCTCCTGACGGGCTATGCCATCCTCGATGGTTTCGACCTCGGCGTCGGCATGTTGCATCCCGTGGCCAAGACCGACAAAGAAAAGCGCATCATGATGAATTCCATCGGCCCGCTGTGGGATGGCAACGAGGTGTGGCTCGTCACCTTCGGGGGCGCCTTGTTCGCCGCATTCCCCGAGGCCTACGCCACCATCTTCAGCACCTTCTACAACGCCTTCTACCTGCTGCTGTTCGCCCTGATTTTCCGGGCCGTCTCGATGGAATTCCGCAGCAAGCGCCCCTCCCGATTCTGGCGTGGCGCGTGGGACAAGGCCTTCTTCGTTTCCAGCTTCACTGCCACGCTTCTCTTTGGCGTGGCCGTGGGAAACATGATGCAGGGCCTGCCCCTGGTGGACCGGGTTGCCGCGAACATCGACACGGGCAATCGGATTGCCGAGCGATGGATATCCGAGGGGACTTTCCTCGAACTGCTCAACCCTTACGCCCTGCTCGTCGGCTTCCTCGCCGTGTCCTTGTTCGTCATGCACGGCTCGATCTACCTCTACTTGAAGACCGAGGGCGACCTTCAACGGCGGGTGCACGACTGGATCTGGCGCACTTTCGGCTTCTTCCTGATTGTCTATGTGCTCACCACCATCTTCACCCTCGTGCGGGTTCCCCAGGCCGTCTACAACTTCGAGCATTACCCCATCGCCTGGGTGATCGTGGTGCTCAATGTGCTCGCCATTGCGAACATCCCCCGGGCGGTCTACCTCGGGCGGCCGCTGTACGCGTTCATCTCCTCCTGCTGCACGATCGCGGCGCTGGTATTCCTGCTCGCCATTGCGGTATTCCCCAACCTCGTGGTGTCCACCATCGACCCCGCCTACAGCCTGGATATCTACAACGGGGCGTCCTCGCAGAAAACGCTGGGCATCATGGCCGTGATCGCGCTGATCGGAATGCCAATCGTCCTCTCGTACACGGCCGTCATTTACTGGACCTTCCGCGGAAAGGTGGAATTGGGCAAATTCAGCTACTGACCAGACCCCAGCATCTCGCGCCGGCCGCCGTGACTTCCCAATAGGGCGGCCGGCGCGCTTGTTTGCCTCGGGCGGAAACGCGGGCTATGCTTCTGTCAAGCAACACCCTCGACAGGAGACCCCCGACCATGCGAAACGCCGCCCGCTGCCTAATGACACTCCCCGCTGGTTTTCTACTTGCGGCGCCCGCGTCCGCCCAAGGCTTCAACCCCTTCGTTCCCATTTTCGAGAATTTAACCCTTCTGACTGACTTCACGGGATTTCTCTTCCTCATCCTGAGGAGTTGGCTTATCTTCGCGCTGCAAGCGCTCCCGATTGTCTTCTGATGTATACGCCAACAGCGATCGCCGGTGTCCTTTCGCTGGTCTTGTTCCTTGGCGGCCCCGCTCTCGCGTATCTTCGGGTGCTGCCGCCGCTTGCTGGCTTCGGCATGCTCGCCTTGGGGGGGCTGATAGGCCTTATCGCGACGGGCATTGCGCTCTCCGTGCTCATCACCAGCGGCACGACGATCTGGCTCGGCTTTCTGGGGGTGCCGCCGGCCCTGTTCGTCCTCTATGGCATCCTACTGGGCATGTCCGTGCCGCGCATCAATGACATCAGTACCGACCTCGACGATCCCCCGGCTTTCGACAAAGCCCACTCGTTCCCCGGAAACGGAGGCCGAGATTTGTCATTTCCCGCTGACAACGCGGCCATCATCCGCAACCGCTACCCCACGATCATGCCCCTTGCGGTAGCAGTCCCGGCGGACGAAGCCTTCGCCACCGCGCGCCGCCTCGCGGAGTCATCGGAGCCTTTCCAGCAGGTCCATGTGGACTCCGACACGCGCACCATTGAGGCCTTCGTGCAGACCCCTGCGTTTCGCTTCCACGACGATGTCGTGATTCGCGTCCGGCCCATCGAGCGGGGCGCCCGAATCGACATGCGCTCGAAGTCCCGCGATGGACAGAGCGATTTCGGGGTCAATGCAAAGCGCATTGACGCGTTTTTTGATCTGCTGCGGGCCGAATTGAAGGAGCTGGAACCGTAGTGCGTGCAAGAACGGCGATTTTCTTTCCCCTCGTGGTGCTGACTGCGTGCTCCCTTCCGGGAAGCCAAATCCATACGGCGGACGACCTCGCCCAGGCATTGGAGAAAGGTGGACTCGCCTTCACTGAACGCTCAAGGGCCAATCTATCGCAGTTTCGTCATGCCCGGATTGACGAGGGCCTCGAGTTGCGAGGTGACGGCATCGCGGTGGACATTCTGCGCATCACCGATCGCCGAACCTGGAATGTATACAGCGACGGCGTGGCGTTTCTGGGGATCGCGGAGGCCGCGGCGGGCACTTCCTTTCCGGGCAAGCCGGATGTCGTGGTTCGCAGGCCGTTCATCGTGATTGTGCGGGAAGAACCGGTGGCGGGAAGAGTCCGCGGCATCGTGGAGCGACTCGTGAAGGAATCGTCGTAGCGGCGGCGTCCTACGCCTCGCCCTCGGGCGGGGCTTCTGACTCTGTGACCTCGGCGGCCGGCTCCACGACATCGAATATGAAGGCGCGTTGATCCAGGTCTCGATCGCCGTCCAGCGCCCCCCAATGAAGCGCGTATCGGCCGGGCTCGAGTTCTTCTTCCAACTGCAAGACACGCAGCAGTCCGTCCGGCTCGTCGATGGGGGCCATATCCACCTCGACGGCATTGGCGGGCACCCATCCCTCGACCGGAATCTCCTGATCACGCGGTCCCATCACCTTCATGTCCAGCGAGCGCAGACGATAGAGCGACGCCCCGCCGCGCGGCACACGGAACCCGATGAGAGTCGGCAGGCGGTCTTCGGTGGTGCTCACCGTTCGGCGCCGAGTGCCGTAAATGGCCCCGAGGGGCGGGTCCACCGCCACGAAACGCTCGGGCAGAATGGAATCCACGGCTCGATAGGCGAGGTTCTCAAAGAAATAGACGCCGGAGTCGACCGGCAGGCGGTACAGGCGGACCGGTTCGGCCTCGATGGTCGATTCGCCACCGGAATCCATCTCGAGAATACCGGGGGTATAGCCGCTCTTGATGAATGTGACCGTCACCGGACCGGGCTGAAACCGTACGCGATAGCTGCCCAGCGGCCCCGTAATCACCTGATCGCCGGTCTCGACGCAGGTGACCGCGACCCCCGGCAGGGTCTGCCCCTTAATGTCATGCACGGACCCCATGATCGTCGCACCGCGAACCGCGCTGACATCCACCCGCACGGTGCCGACCGCCTCGGCGACATCCGACACCGACGGTGCGCCGCAGGCGGCGAGGAAGGCGGTTGCCGCAACCGCTACCATGAGGCTGGAAAAACTAGTGATGTTCCGAATGGTCCGTTGCATGGCTGTGCCTGTGGTAGACGCCCGCATGGTGCATGGCGTGATGCAGTTTCCGGTATGCGGCGGTCAAGGCCAGCCGCATCTCCTTATATCGCTTTGTCTCGGCGCGAGTTCCCACCGTGTCGAGATAGGCCATCGCCCCCTCGATCTGATCGAGAATGGTCAGGGCGTCCGGCGCCTTGAAAAGGGGCGATTCCGCCACTTCCGCGACAACGGTGGAGGAATGCGCGGCAATCACCTCCGGCTTGCCTGCGTATTGTCCGCGAATCCGCAGCGCAATCCATGAGGATTCCTCGACATCAATCTCCCACTCGCCTCGGGATTTCCACTTTCCGATGGACTTGGACTCCCGGGTCTCGCCGTTGACGACCAACTCGGCCCGGGTCATCGGCATCGTGCAGCTCGCCGCCTCGAACGAAACGCTGAGGGTGCCGCCGCCCTTTCCGAGCCCGAGCCGGCTGCCCGGGGTGAGGCCCTCGACGCTGAACTCGAGCAAGGGGCCGAAAGTCACGAAGGTGTGGCCACCCCGCATGGCCTCCATCCAGGTATCGTAAGAGAAAGGCTCGTCCTCCGCCAGCTTCGCGTAGGTGCGAATGCCGCCGACGGGCGTGGTGGCCTGCATTTTGTCCGTGCCGCCGCAAATGGGAACCTGGTAGCCGCAGTTGAGATAGCGGTACCAATCCGAAAGCGAATATGGGCTGATGCCAGCATACAGCTCGCCCCAGCTGGTCATCTCGATCGCATCCACCTCGCCCTCCACGATGCAGGCAGCATTCTCGCAGCGCGGGTCCGGGAAATGGGGCATGACCACGAGGCCGCCTTGCGCCTTGCACTGGCGCGCCCACTCGAGCATCAGCACCTCGACCGGATCGCCAATGGCGGACTCGTCTGGACCGCCGGCACACATGGGGACGATCGGCGGCCCCTCATATCCGAGCAGGGAGATGTGCCCAAGCACATGCTGTCGATTCTCGGTGCCGACCCGCACGAGCCACTCGCCATCCCCGCCTGCCTCGCGCGAGCCGAAGGTCGTCTTGCCGTCGAAGTCGCCCGCGTTCGTCATCAGGTCGCCCCACTGGCTGGTGAGGAGGTTGACCACATTGACGCCCTCGGCCGCACCCTCGAGCATGGCCGTGCTGGGACTCAGGAAGTGCACATGCGTATCGGCGCTGACCCACCCACGCGCGCGCCAGTCCAGCGCCCGCTTGAGGGGAATCGTGACGGACTCCGTGCGAGGGCCGATGGTGAGCACCTTGCGCACGGGTTCGATTTCAAAGCCTTTGGTCGCCTCGAGGTACACCTTGCCCAACGGCAGGTCGACGACGGTCTCCCCGTCGATGTAGGTGCTCCAGTGCGTCTCCTGGTTCATGAAGTCGGGGCCGTAGTTCTCGAACCAGGCCCCATTCGGAATCCGGTGCCGGTCAAGCGGGGCGAGGTACTCCCCCGCTTCCCCGTGAAGGTGCAGACGCACCGGCACGGCCTTGCCCGTTCCCGCTTCCTCAAAGCGCAAGCGCACCCGCTGACGGGCCGGCGCGATGCGGACCATCGGCCCGGATTTCGCCCCGTCCTTGCACACGGGAAGGACGCTGCCATCTCCGAAATGAAAGCTCGCATCGGGGTGCGCGCTGTACTCAATGAGCACTTCCTGGTCGTTGTGCGAGGGCGGCATGGCAGCGGGCGACTTCGCCCACTCACCGTTCGGATAGACCGCGCGCGGCATGGCCGAGACAATCTGCCCCATGTCGAGCTGAAACTGGCTCAGAAGGCCATCTTCATCGAGGTCCGGAGCGAATAACTCCCCCTTCGGCAGCTTAAAGATCGCCTTTTCACGGCGTTCCCACCGCAACGGGTGCTGGCTCGCCGTCCCCGCGCTGATGCCCGAGAGCACCGTCACCCCGTTGACCGGCACAAGGTGCAAGGCGACGATCGGCGTCTCCGGGTGGGGGTTTTCCCATGCGTACAACCAGTTGTTCCAAGGCAGCAAATCCGGATTGACCGCCCGCGTCTGCGTGGAACCCCACGGCTTGCCGGGACCGCCCACCGGCTGTTCATGCGGCAGGCGCGTCGGGTACGGCTTGTGATGCGGAACGGCCTCGAAGCAATTCTCGCCCCAGCGCCGCTGAAAGGTGTGGATATGGTGGCGCCGGCGGATGTCGATGCTGTGGCGCGAGCCGTCGGCGTATTCAATCTCGTAGCGGCAGACGATCTCCCCCAGCTTGCCCTCTCCTCGGGCTGGGCGGATGAATCCATCCGCATCCTCGCCGAGGTCCGGAAGGTCGCTGGTGTGCTGGAAGACGAGCCAAGGCGCCTTGAGGGAGTCCACCGGAACGCGCACCGTCTGTTGGCGAAGCACCGCGACACGGCCGATCTCGAAAGGAATACCCCAGCATACGCTCGGCCCCGAGGGCGCTTCGGACCGATGGGAATCCATCGCATCCGGAAGTGCTACCCGTGCCAATGAGGCAGCCGTCCCCTTGCCACGAATGGGCACGGGTGCAAATGCTTTCGAGGCGGGACCGTCTATGGAAGGGGCAGGCATGACAATGAGCGTATCCGGGGGCTGCGTCAAGATGTGGAAAGGGTAGCAGACCCCGCGGGGGTGAGGCTATCCGGCCGCTTCCCTACCGCTTCACCTCGTCCAACAGCTCCTGATTCGGGCCACGCAGCTCGATGTGCAGGGGCATCTGGCCCAGGGCATGGGTCGAGCAGCTCAGGCAGGGGTCGTAGGTGCGGATGACGGCCTCGACGCGGTTGAGCATGCCCTCCTGCAGCTTGTCGGCCTTGACGAAGTGCTTGGCCACCTGCTGCACGCCACGATTCATGGCGTAGTTGTTGTGGCCCGTCGCGATGATGAGGTTGGCCCAGAGCATCTGCCCGTGCTTGTCGATCTTGTAGTGGTGAATCAGCGTGCCGCGCGGGGCCTCGGAGACGCCCACCCCCTCGAGCCGGTTCGCCTCGGCAACCGCGCGGACATGCTCGTCAAGGATGGCGGGGTCATTCAAGAGCAACTCCATACGCTCCAGGCAGTGCAACACCTCGATCAGGCGGGCGTAGTGGTAGTGAAACGAGCTTTGGACCGGTCCATCATCGAGCGTACGGAAGCGCAAGAGTTCCTGGTCCGCCAAGGGGGAGCCCGCGCGCTCGCACAGGTTCAAGCGGGCGAGCGGCCCGACGCGATAACTGCCGGCGGGATAGCCCATCGGCTTGTAGTACGGAAATTTAAGGTAGGAGTAGGGCTCGACGGCTTCCTCGATGTACTCGTGGTAGTTTCCTTGGTCCAGCCGATCCTCGATGACATTGCCGGCAGAATCCATGAGACGGAGATCGCCATCGTAGAACTCCAACTCGCCCTTCCGCGTGGTGAGGCCCATGTAGAGGGAAGGAAAATTCGCGAAGGTGGCGATCTCCGCCTGGAATTGACCAAAGGCCTCGCGGTACCACTCCAGCGTGCGCAGGATGGCCCCGAAGGCGTCGGGTATCCCCTTGAGGATGGCGTCGCGCTTTTCCTCGGCCAACGCGGCCGACACGCCGCCGCGCACGACCCAAGCCGGGTGGATACGCTTGCCCCCGAGGCTCTCGATGACCTCCTGCCCGAAGCGGCGCAGGGCGATACCGTCCTTGGCGAGTTCAGGGCGCTCCGCAGCCACGCCGAAGATATTGCGCTTCGTGATATCGCTGTCCATGCCGAGCAGGAAATCCGGCGAGGCGAGGTGAAAGAAGCTCAACGCGTGCGACTGCACGAACTGGGCGTAGTTCATGATGCGGCGCAACATCGCCGCCGTGGGGGGAATGTCGACCGCGAGGAGGGCATCGCAGGCCTTTGCACTGGCCACGAGATGACTCACGGGGCAGATGCCGCAAATACGCGCCATGATCCCCGGCATCTCGCTGAAGGGCCGCCCCTCGATGAGCTTCTCGAACCCACGGAACTGGGTCACATGAAACTGTGCGTCCTCGACATTGCCGGAATCGTCGACAAAGATCGTGATCTTCGCATGCCCCTCGATGCGTGTGACCGGGTCGATCGTGATGGTCTTTCCCATGAAACCGCTCCCTGTCTACGCGCCAAATCGCGTTTTTTGTTCCAGATCCGGCATGCGCCCGGCCAACAGCTCCGTCACGGCGTATTGAATGACACTGGCACTCGGAGGGCAACCGGGGATGAACAGATCCACCGGCACGGCCTCGTGCACGGGGTGCACACGGTCGAGCAACTTCGGCACGACGCTCGACGGCACCTGCTGATTGCGTGCCGCATTCTCGAAATAGGCCCGGTGGTAGACTTCATCCACCGTGAATGCATTGCGCATGCTGGGCACATTGCCGTTCACCGCGCAATCACCGAGGGAGACCAGGCACTTCGTGTGCTCCCGGATATGGCGGATCTTCTTGAGGTCATCCTCCGAACTCACCGCCCCTTCCACCAGCGTCACATCGACTTCTTCCGGAAACTCCTTCACATCCACCAGCGGACTGTAGACGAGGTCCATCAAGGGCACCAGGTCCAGCAGCACTTCGTCCATGTCGAGAAACGACATATGGCAGCCGCTGCACCCGTCCAGCCAGACCGTCGCGACGCGCGCTTTACTCATGTTTCTCTCCCCGCATCTGCGTCAGGTACGGCAGGAACTGCTTCTTCTTCGTCATCTCGCCCACGCTCGTGCCGTGGTTGGAAAGCGCGCCGGTCGGGCACACATTGACGCATTTGCCGCAGCTTGTGCAGGTTTCCGAGTCGCCCCACGGCTCGTTCAAATCGGCGATGAGGCTCGCATCGATCCCGCGGCCCATGACATCCCAGGTGTGCGCCCCCTCGATCTCCGCGCACACCCGCACGCAGCGCGTGCACAGAATGCAGCGGTCGCGATCGAGTCGGAAGCGGTCGTGCGAGGAATCCACCCCGCGCCGGTTGTAACGCCATGGCAGACGCGAGTGCGTCATGCCGACTTCCTGCCCGAGGGCCTGCAACTCGCAGTGACCGTTCGAGACACACACGGAGCAAATGTGATTGCCCTCGGCAAACAGCATCTCGAGAATGCGCCGCCGATACTGCTTGAGCCGCTCGGAGTGCGTCTTAATGCGCATCCCTTCCGCTACTTTCGTCACGCAGGCCGCGAGAAGACGCGGGTTCCCCTCCAGCTCGACGAGACACAGCCGGCATGCGCCGACCACGGACAATCCATCGATCTGGCACAGACGCGGGATGAATATCCCGTTCTCGCGTGCGACCTCAAGCACGGTGTCCTCGGTATTCGCGCTCACATCCTGTCCGTCGATCTGTAGGGTGACGACTTCCCCGGTCGGAGGCATCATGACGCGATCTCCGTGGCCTTGCCGTTGGTGCCCGCGAGCGCGGCCTCGTATTCTTCGCGGAAATAGTGGAGCGTGCTCAGCACGGGATTCGGCGCACTCTGCCCAAGGCCGCACAGGCTCGTATGCTTGACCACATCGCAGAGTTCTTCGAGCAGGTCAAGGTCGGCCTGCGTGGCGATGCCGGACACCATCTTGCCCAAGAGGTCGTTCATCTGCGCGGTGCCGACGCGGCAAGGCACGCATTTTCCGCACGACTCCGTCATGCAGAATTCCATGAAAAACTTGGCGACATCGACCATGTTCGAGGTCTCGTCCATGACGATCATGCCGCCGCTACCCATAATCGAGCCCAAGGCCGCAAGGGATTCGTAGTCAACGGGGCTATCCAGCTTTTCCTCGGGGATGCAGCCGCCGGACGGGCCGCCTGTCTGCACGGCCTTGCACCGCTTGCCCTCCGGAATGCCGCCGCCAATCTCAAACACGATCTCCCGCAGCGTAATCCCCATGGGCACCTCGACCAGCCCGGTGTGGTTGACCCGGCCGGCGAGCGCGAAGACCTTCGTTCCCTTGCTCTTCTCCGTGCCGACCTGGGAGAACCACTCGGCGCCGTTGCGCACGATGGGTGCAATGTTTGAGAGGCTCTCGACATTGTTGATGAGTGTCGGGTGTCCCCAGAGTCCTTGCGCGGCCGGATACGGCGGACGCGGGCGCGGATTGCCCCGCCCACCCTCGATCGACGCGATGAGTGCCGTCTCTTCGCCACAGACGAACGCGCCCGCACCCAATCGCAACTCGATATTGAAGCTGAACGAGGTGCCGCAGATCTTGTCGCCCAAGAAATGTGCCTGCTGGGCCTGCTTCAACGCCTTGCGAAGTCGCGCGATTGCCTGCGGGTACTCCGCACGCACATAGATGTAGCCCGCCGTCGCCCCGACCGCGTACGCGGCCAGCGTCATCCCCTCGATGATGCGGTGCGGGTCGTCTTCCATCACACTGCGATCCATGAACGCGCCGGGATCGCCCTCATCGCCGTTGCAGATGACATACTTGATGCGATCCGAGGCCTTGGCGACCGTGCTCCACTTCAAGCCCGTGGGATAGCCCGCCCCGCCGCGCCCGCGCAAGCCGCTCGCCGTGACGACCTCGAGCACTTCCTGCGGCGTCTGTTCCGTCAGCGCCGTCACCAGCGCGAGGTAGCCATCCTGGGCGATGTAGTCTTCCAGCCGCTCAGGGTCGATCTTGCCCGCGTTTTCCAGAACCACGCGATGCTGACGCGTAAAGAAAGGCATATTCATATCGAGCAGATGGTCCTTGGCAGAACCTTGCGCAAGGGTCTCCGGGCTCTCCCCCATGCTCGCGACGATCATCGCCGCGTCCTTGGGCTTCACCGCCTGAAACATGACGCCGGCCGGGTCCAGACTCACCAACGGACCCGCCGCGCACAATCCCCGGCAACCAGTGCCGCGAACCTTGCAGGGCTTGCCGCAACCATTCGCCGCCTCGTCCAGCGCGTCGAGCACCTCCAGGCTGCCGTTCGACACACACCCCGTGCCCTTGCAGACATTAATCAGGGTGCCGGCACTTGCCAATTCGCGCCGCGTGTCTTCCGCCTTCTGCCGCAGTACTTCAAGTATCATGGCCAACCCACTCCCGGATGCGGCGCATCGCTTCGTCGGATGTCACCTTCCCCACCACTTCGCCATCGAAGACGCCCGCCGGCGCAAGGCCACACGAGCCGATGCAGCGTGCAGTCAGCAGCGAGAGCTTGCCGTCCTTGGTTGTGTCGCCAGGGCGAATGCCGTATTTGTGCTCGACTGCTGCCAGCGTCGCCGATCCGCCCTTGATGTAGCAGGCGGTGCCGGTGCAGAGCACGCAGGTGTGTTCGCCCTGCGGCTTGAGCGTGAAGTAGTGGTAGAAAGTCACGACGCCGTAGACGCGGCTGTACGGCACATGCAGCGAGGCCGCCACGAAGCGCAGGGCATCCACATCGACAAAGCCGAATGCTTCCTGAACCGCGTGCAGCGTTTCGATGAGGGCATCGGGTTCGTAGCCGTGGCGGCGCATGGTCGCGCCGATGATCTTCCATCGCTTATCGGATGAGGGAGGACTGGGGGGTTGCTTGACGAGGTGGGATAGCATGACAACCTCCTTATCAAGACCCTGCACCCCATTGAGGGATGCAACCCGGAGTCTCTATAAGGACGGTACCAAAGAGAAATAGAAAAAGCGAGTTAACTATAAAGAATCTATGGTGTATTCAGAGAAATCATGTCGCAACCCATAAACAAAGTTGCGCAATTCAAATCTTTCGAGCCAGCTACTTGCTGCTCGCCGGAGCCAGGAGTTCATCCACCCGGGTCAGTGCCACCATGGTCGATGCCACGACCGATTCGAGCACTTGCGTCGTGAGGCCATGCCCGGCCAACCACGCAGCAGCGGGCCTATATTCGCACGAATCCACGCCGCCGCCGATCCCCAACATGCTGACCATGGCGTCCATCGCGTGGACATAGACCAAGGTGTCCGACTGTTGAGGCGACTCCGTCGGGCGATGATGCCAGTACACGGGGTCCGTCACATCATTCGGGAAGCCCCATCGCGTGAGAATCAGCGCACCCACTTCGGCATGATCGATTCCCAACACCGCGCGTTCGGCCTCGTCAAAGGGAATCCCCTCGCGGGACGCGAGATCGGCAATGGGTTCGGCATCCACCTCCACGAAGGTGCCCAACACGACTTTCCCGATATCGTGCAGCAGCGTGGCGGTAAAGGCGTCCGGCGGCAACTCGCGCCCGAGCAGCTGCGCGAGCTTTTCCACACCAATGGCCGACGCCATGGCCTGCATGACGAGGGAACCAGCGGGCAGGTCGTAACCGCGAATCGGGCCACCGGCCTGCTTGTCCATGATCGTCACCGCCAGCAACTCCATCACTCGCTGCTGACCAAGGCGCACAAAGGCGTCGCGGACGGAAGTCACGGTGTAGGCGCCGCCAAAATAGGAGCTATTGGCCAGGCGCAACACATTGGCCGTGATGCCCGGGTCATACTCGATGGACCGAATGAGGGCATCGAGGTCGACCTCGGGATCCTGCATCAAGGTGATGGTCTCGGCCGCCGCCGGGGGCAGGGCCTCGATCTCGTCAATGGCATCCAGAATTTCGCTACGGCTCGTCATATGGCAACAAAAACTCCGGCGGTGGGGATGGGATCAGGGCGCGAAAGAGCCCTATGATACCACGCCGCACGCGAGCCTAAATGCGCAAACTGCGACTCGGCCGAAGCCGTCAGCCCTAATACTCGACCCTTTCCGGCGCTTCTGAGTCCTCCGCCATCACCCGTGGCAGCCGAAACACCGCGTCCCCGGCCTTATTGGTGAAGTAGATGTTGGAGTCCGAGAATTCGTCCGGGTTGCCATCTGCCCAGAATGCGTAGAAATCCTCGTGGGCGTTCTCCGGGCGGCGCGCGTACTTATGGTTCATGGCGCTATCGCGCGTAATCTGCCGCTCCATGCGCCAGGTCTCGCCGCGATCCTCGCTTACCCAGATCGCCATCTCTCCGCCCGTTCCCATCGGCTGCGGACCGGGCTCCGTCGGCGCGATTACCCGCCAGGTTGGGTCATCTTCCACATAGAGCGAGCCCATGTCGTAGTTGTGGGTGGAGTTCGTGATCTCACGGAAGTCCCAACCGGCCCCATTCCAGTGCGCGATCGTCCAAGTGCGCGGATCGCCGGGAGGCCCCGCGAAATGGCTTGCACTCGTCACATACAGAATCACGGGGTTGCCATCGCCATCCAGCGCGATGTCTTTCACATAAACCAGCCGCTTTTGGTAGCGATAGTCCCGCACGATGGAAGGCGAGTGCGTATCCTCGATGGGAACCTCGATCTCCTCGCCCGCGGCGTTCTGCCAGGTCCGCCCGAAATCGTAGGACTCGATGTAGTAGAGATTCGTGCGCTTGTCCACATTGCCGCCGGGGTGGAAATTGAATGCGGTGAAAATTCGGCCGTACGCCGCATCGCTCACCTGGTAGTGTCCGCCCATGCCCGCAAGCTTGATGGTTTCGGTCCATGTGATCCCATCCGCGCTGCTTTCAAAATACAGCTCGCGGCCGCGCGTGTATTTCGTGTGGAAATGCGCGAATCCCTGGCCGAACACATAGTAGGGCTGCGGGTAGGTCATCTCCCGCTCCTCGACCAGCTGCCAGTACCGGATGTCATGCGGCAATACGCTACGATAGATGAAGCCAGGGCGGCGCTGGCCGCGGCCGCTCACGAAGACCCAAAGGTGCCCGTAGGCATCGACCGAGATGCTGGGATTGTCGTGAGGGTCGTTCACGCCCTCCTTGTCGTGCACGATGACCGGCCGGGAGACCTCGCCCGTGGCATGATCATACGAGCCGATCATGCACAGCAGGTAGCGCTCGCCGTCTCGCGCGCCGCCGTACACGAAGAAGGTCTTGTCGACCACGCTCTCGTATACCGCCAACGGACGGTGCTTCGCCGTATAGGTGCCCAGACCGCCGCTGTACTTGTCGCCGTAGTCGCCGAATTGACCGAGCGTAAACCAGATCCCTTGGTATCCGGCCGCGGTGGGCGAGGGTTCGGGCAGGATCTCGGGAATGGGCGGCGCGGCGGAAAGCCATTCGTCCGCCTCGTCCAAGGCATCGCCGGTTTCCTCATCACCCGGCACAAGCTCGGATGGGTCCAGCGTGATGGCGATGCCCTCCGCACCGGTCTCGATTGGCGCGACCTCCACGATGGCCGCCTCTTCCGCTGCGGCGAGAATGCCCAGTAACCCAATCCAAAGCCCAACAAATCCCGAAACGAATGCGGACGCGCGCATGTCACCCTCCTCTCGTAGTGGTTTCGACCATCGTACCGCATTGCCTACCGCGGCGTCAGCCTCGTGATATTTCCGTCGACTTCCGCCGGCTCGGCGGGAATGACCAGCAGGTTGCCCGCGAGCCACAGTGGAAACTGATCCCGGTAGTGCCGGCTGAGCGGATGCCCCGACTGCCCACCGGGGATGACTCCCTGCATCCTCGGCGTGCGCGACATCGCCCCCACAAAACGAACAGTCGCCCCGCCACTCACATCGTAGGCCTGATCGTACCGGTAGCGCGCACGACCCAGCGTTGTTCCGCTGCCGCCCCACGGTTCGGGGACAATATTGAACAGCGGCGCCAACTGGGGCACGGCCTGCGCCAGTTCATGCGTCAATCCCACGCGATGCATGCGGTCCAGCCGCCACTCCGAGACGCGATCGCCCTGCTCGGCGGCAATCTCATCCAATGCATTGCCGAATGCCGTGTGAATCAGCCCTTCCCGATCGCCCCGCCACCACGCGCTGTCCGGCTCACGAAGGATCAAGCGGTCGACGGCGTGATTAACCGGGTAAGTCGCGCGAATCCATCGCTGAAATAGCGCCTCGCTCAGTTCGGGCTCGAAAATCTCGTACGCCAGGGCCCGGTACCAGGCCTGAAAGATGATGGGGGCGGCAAGGTCGGGCTTGGCGACAGGGTCGTCCTGCCACTCCTCCAGCGCACGCCTCGCGCTCGATTCAATGGGGTCGTCGCTCTGTGCAGGAAGGGCCGTCAGCAGCGTCGGCAAGAGCAATGCGGCCTGGCCGTCGTACCAGTCCATCTGCAAGGCACGCATGTCCTCGACCGTGAAATCGTGTCGGCTGCCCAATACTTCCTGCAGGCGGCGGACGCGGTAGCCCGGGGCGTTGTCCGCCGATACGAGGGGACCGTCCCCCGCGGCGTTCACGCGGGCGTTTGCCGCGGCCACGAAGCCCTCGCGCGGATTCAGGCGCACGGGCAATTCCGAGGGTTCGACAATCCCCACCCACCGCATCGCGGGATCATCGCCCGGCAACGGAACCAGCCCGTCGCCATGCCCGCGAATCGGCAACAAGCCGGCCGTGCGGAACCCGATGTTGCCATCGATATCGGCATAGGTGGCATTGGTCGCCGGCGCCGGAAAGGCATCCAGCGCGGCGGTAAACTCATCCCAGTTCAAGGCGCGATTGAACCGGAGCAGGCTGTCCAGACCCATCCCGCGCAGGTCCTGCGTCGCCCAGCGAAGGGCGATGGGCGGGTCTTCCGAAATGAGCGGACCGTTGCGCGTGTGGATGATTTCGAGGACCTCCGGCTCATCGCGTCCGGCTACCGGAATCTCAACGCGCTCGACCTCGGCGCGATACCACGCATCCCCATCGTGAAACAGCAGGGGGTCCTCCTCCGAGCGCCGCTCGATGAACAAGTCCTGGCTGTCGCCAATGTTGGTGAACCCCCATGCGATGCACTCATTGAAGCCGTTGATCACGCCGGGCAGGCCGGCGATCGACCAGCCACGAATCTCCTTGCCCTCCTCGAAAAAGAGGTGCACCTCGTACATCAGGTTCGGCAAGCCCAGGCTGTCGTGCGAATCAAACGCAAACAGCGCAGCCCCCTCACGCGAGCGGTTGGGACCGACGGCCCAGCCATTGCTCCCGAGCGCCATGCTTGGAAACAGCGCCTGTTCGAGTGGTTCAAGATGCGTGCGCCTCTCCAGGGCCGCCATCACGCCATCCCCGCGTGGAATCACATACGGGTGCCCGGGAAGGTCGCCATCGTCGGGAAGAAAAATCGCCGCGCGCTCGTCGTCAATCTCCTGGAGTAGCGCCAGGCGTAGTAGCTCATTGTTCGCGTTGTTCGCGGTTTGAAAGGCCATGAGTGCACCCATCGCGAAGACATCGTCGGCACTCCATGGCTCCGGACGGTGCTGCAAGAGCCAGAACTCCGGTGGAGACGACACGCGCGCGGCCATCGCGGCATTGATGCCCGCCACATAGGCCTCGATATAGCTGCGCGTTTCCTCGGATGCGTTGGCCTTGAGCCGCCCCGCCAACTGAGGAACGCCCGTGCGCCACAACTCCGTATCCGTGCCGAGCAAGGCGCTGCCCAGCAATCCCGACATCCGCCCCTTGCCCGCCCGCCGAAACAACTCCATCTGCCACAGCCGGTGACTGGCATGCAGCCAACCCTCGGCGAACAAGGCGTCCGCCATCGTTTCGGCCGTCACGAAGGGGCGTTGAAAGTCGTCGTAGCGAATTTCGACGGAATGGGTCAGCCCGGCCACGGTGTAAGTGCCCGATACCGGCGCAATCGAGCGGTAGACGACCCATCCTGCCCAGGCCACCAGCCCAAGCACGAGGACCAGCCCCCCCACCGCCACGCGAATGAGCACACCCGCTCGAATCGATCGCATTGTGTTCCCCCGAAGATTTCACCACCAAAACGCCGAAAAACGAGTCTATTCATTCGCTTTCACGGTTACAAACACAGGGCAACCGAGTGAAAGTTGCGAAGCACCCTCGTAATCCGGTAAGCTTTGGCCCGTTCCGCTGACGACGCCGTTCTGGCGCTCACGCGGCCTTCGTGGCCCCATCGTCTAGTCTGGTCTAGGACACCAGCCTTTCACGCTGGCGACGCGGGTTCAAATCCCGCTGGGGTCACCATTTCTTCACACTTTCTTCACACTATTCCGATGCAAATACACGGTTTGCCGATAATGGGGCGCTGCCGAAAGGTGCCGCCCCTTTCTTTTTGTTCCAAGAACCGCTCGATGCTTTCTGCCCATCGCGGGCATAAACCCCAACGCGATTTCTTCCGCGTGCCCGGCGCCGCCCAACCGTTGGTAAGTTTGCCAGTCGCTGCGGCATACTATGCGCTTTCCGTGAAGGGGACCGGAGCGCACATGCATGACCAATAACACCATTCCCGTATTGCTGCGGTTCGTACCCGCGTTGTTCGAGCGGCCCTGGGGCGGCCGCGCATTGGGCGAGCGATTCCAGCTGACCTTGCCCAACGACAATCGTTTTGGCGAGGCCTGGCTGATCAGTGATCACCCCCACCACGAGAGCGTTGTCGCCGAGGGTCCGCTGCAGGGCGATTCCCTGCGCACCCTCATGCAGCGCCATGCGAAAGCCCTTCTCGGGACCGTGCCCATGCAAACGGCCCAGGGCCGCTTCCCGCTTCTGCTGAAACTCCTGGACGCGCAGGACATACTCTCCGTTCAAGTTCACCCGGATGATGTGACGGCCGAGCGCCTTGGTGAGAACGACGGCGGAAAAACGGAAATGTGGCATGTGCTCGCAGCGACTTCCGACAGCGAAATCATCGCAGGCTTGGAGCCAACCTGCACGCTCGAGGTCTTCGATGCGGCGGTCGCTGATGGCACGCTTGCCGAGCATCTCGTCCAACTGCCCGTCAACCGGGGCGATTCCATCTATGTTCCCTCCGGCACGGTCCACGCCATCGGCAGCGGAATCCTCCTGGCAGAGATCCAGCAGAACAGTGACCTTACCTACCGCATCTACGATTTTGACCGCATAGGGCCGGACGGAACCCGCCGACAGCTCCACTTGGATGCCGCCCGGCAGGTCATCGGGTTCGGGGAGCCCCCAGCATCACTCGCCCAGCCCATCGAGATCCCGCCCAACGGCGCCGAGCGCCGCACACTCGAGGCCGCCTGCCCCTTTTTCGCGACCGAGCGTGTCCAGATGGATGGCACCTACCGGCGCGAGACGGGCGGACGCAGTTTTCACCTGCTCTTGGCCATCGATGGAAGCCTGACCGTCAGCGCCCTTGAGGAGTCGACCACCATCAATCCCGGTGAAGCCGTTCTTGTCGCTGGCAACGCATCCGAGTTCAGCGTGACGGGCAACGGCGTCTTTCTGGACTACTTCGTGGCGGATATCCAGCGTGATATCCTGGTTCCCGTGCGTTCGGGGTAGGTTTCCCGCTTCTGCTGCGGCCTTCGTGCCGAATCAGCTCCATAACGGAACTGTTCGTGCCGATCCAAGCCCACCGTACCACCTTCTCTATGAACGCAATGGAACGGACTTGGCTGGACCACACCGGAGGGTAGCGTCATTTCTCTCTTCCGTAGAGGAACGCCATCGCTGTTGCGTCACGCGCATCCCTTGGAAACGCGTAACGATCAGGAGTTGGTTATGCTCTGCCTTCATGGCGATACCGATGCTTACGGGGTCCTCGTAGACCGCTACCAGCAATCGGTTTATGCCACGGCATTTTACTATGTCGGCCGTCATGGCGCCGCGGAGGACATCTCGCAAGACGCCTTCCTCGCGGCCTACCGGAGCCTGCCTTCCCTGCGCGATACCGAACGATTTGCCCCGTGGTTGAAAGAAATTGCCTGCCGCACCTCGGCAAACTGGCTGCGCAAGAATGGCCCGCGCATCCAGAGTGAAACGCCCCTGCCCCATCGGCGCACGATCCAGATAGAGGATGTCCGGCAGGGTCCGGAAGCGGTTGCCGAGCGCCATGAGCGGTTTGAACATGTACAGCGCGCCATTGAGGCCCTGCCGGAGCGCTACCGCCTTCCGGTGGTGCTCCGCTACCTGCAAGAATTGAGCTACGACGAAATTGCCGCCTTTACCGGGCAGACCCGGGATGAAATCCGCGGCATCCTGCAGCGGGCTGGAGAGCAGCTTCGGGAAATGCTTCGAGAATATCGCAACAAATCGAACAAGGAAGACGAGAAGTGGCCGGAACTCCACAACTGAAGCATTGTTTGCAAGCCTATGTCGATGGTGAACTCTCCGACGCGGAGCGCCAAGGCGTAGAGCAGGCTTGTGCGCAATCCCCGCAACTGGCCCAGGCATTGCGGGAACACGAATCGCTCTCGTCCGATATGCTCGAACTGATGAAAGAACACAGCCTCGGCCGCTCCTTGCGCCAATCCGTTATGGATAATCTGCCGGAAATGGACCGTCGGCTGCTCGATCTCGAGCGCGCAAAACTCAACCAGGAACGCCGTCAGCGCTTTACGCACCTCCTGCCCACGATCGCCGCGGCCCTGATTGTCGTTCTCGGTCTCACGCTGCACTTCAACTGGCCCAGCGCCGTGCCGACGGGCGATACCATTGGCGTCATCGTCCAGATGGCCGGCAGCCCCGCGGTCTACGCAGCGGAGGATTCCCTGCGGCGCCCAGCCACGCTCTCGGGCTATATCCAGCCCGGTGAAATTTTTGAGACCGGTCAATCCCAATCGCTGATGATGCGGCTAGTCGGCAACAGCACCGTGCGCCTGAGTGCGGATACGCGCCTGCGAATTGCCTCCGGCCGTGATGTACGCATGGAAAAAGGCACCGCATTTTTCGATGTTGGTCCGGCGGGGCGCCTGTTCCGCGTGAGCACCCCGGAAGCCGACATTACCGTGTTCGGTACCGCCTTCGAGGTGGCAGTCTATGACGGCCACATCGAGGTCACCGTTGCCCGCGGCGAGGTCAGCATCGAGAATGCCCACGGCTGGCGCGTGGTCCGCAGCGGACAGACAGCCGCCGTACGCATGGGCGAGTCCCCCGCACTGCCGGAACACGATGATCAAGTCGCGCAACGCGTGGCATGGGCCGAGAAGATCCGCGCGGACATCGACGCGGACAACCGCTATTACGAACACCTGGCCCAAGTCATCCCGCCGTCCATCATTGGTGGTGTGGTTGTCCACATGGTGGACACAACCACCCGCTTCGGTGGACGCAAGCCAGAGCTGGAGAGCATTCGCCTGCGCTGGAATCGCGGCGCGCTCATCGGCGAGGTATGCGGCTACGATGTCTATGTCAATGACGCTCAGAACAACGCCATCTTCAAGCACAGCATCAACGACGCCGTCTTCGAGCACAGCGATGCCAGCGAATACAACATTCCGATTCCCGACACCGTTGAGCGCCTGCCGCGCATCTTCAATGTTCGCCTCGTGCCTCGTTGCGAGACCGGCGCGGAACACCAGATCGCATTTCAGGTCTCGGCAGTACCGAGCGTGTAGTTCGACCATGACGGCCGCCCGGGGCCAAGCGCAGTACAGTTGAATCCAGCCACCAAGCGGAGAGGTTGAGCCTGTCAGGTTTGTCAGTGCATCTCTACCTCAAGTCACTCCTTCCCCAAGAGTAAACTGCAGCCTAAAGACTCGACGGGTTCTCCTCTCCGCTTCTTGATACTTCCGCCACACGCACCTTGTTCGGGGGAACAATACCAACGCGTGTCCGCCACCAAGGGCCCGGGCCATTCGCCCGGGCCCAATCGGTGGGCCGGAAAAAAGTGCGGAGCAAAAAAAAAGGGACATCGAGTGTCGGGGGCACTCGATGTCCGCCACCACAGGCTTGGCCTGGGAACCACCGGCCGGGAGGACGATGGCTCCACAACCTGCGACAAGAGTCTACCACGGGATCTGCGGTCTCGCAATCGCACCTATCGCCGCTCGCGCATATTTCACAGTGAAAAAGTACACTTTTTTTCGCTACTTCCCCTCCTTCCCGCCAAAAACTGCCACAACACTGCTTGATTCCCGCTTGGATCCGCCGCATAATCGTTCTGCTGTGGTGCCAACAGCTGGAACGCCATCGGTGTCCGTGCACACACTGTGCGGCGTGAGTCACAACCTATCCACTGGCAATGCCTTAAGGAAAGACCTGCGCATGAGACTCCCCCTGTTTGCCTGCCTGTTCACGATCCTCCTCACGGCTTGGAATTCCCAAGCTGACTCCCCCGACATGCCCCTGCCGGTTCCCCTCCGCCAGCAGGTCGACGCGGCCATTGATGCCGTGAAGCCTGCCCTCGTCCGCATCGAGGTGGTCTCGACCCAGTACTACGAAGGGCGCGAGTGGAAATACCAGAGTTCTGGCAGCGGCGTCATCGTCACAAGCGATGGACATGTCGTCACGAATCATCATGTCGCCGGGTACGCCACCCGCCTGAAATGCACCCTATCCAACAAGGAAGAGATCGAGGCGGAGCTGGTGGCGCGTGACCCCCTCACGGATATCGCCATCATCCGCCTGCTGCCGGCGACCCCGCGGGAGTTCCCCATCGCCGAGTTTGGCGACTCCGATGCTGTTCGCGTCGGTGACAGCGTATTGGCCATGGGCAGCCCCTTGAGCTTGTCACAGTCCGTCACCATGGGCATCGTGAGCAACAGCGAGCTGGTCCTGCCCGATTGGATCAGCCGCGGCGGCTCCCTGCGCGAGGATGGCGAGGATGTGGGCGCCCTTGTGCGCTGGATCGGCCATGACGCCCAGATTTTCCCCGGCAACTCGGGCGGTCCCCTCGTGAACCTTGAGGGCCGCATCATCGGCATCAACGAAATCAGCCTGGGGCTTGGCGGCGCCATTCCGGGCAACCTCGTGCGGGATTCACTGGACGAATTGATTGCCGAAGGCCGCGTTCGACGCGCGTGGATCGGCATGACAACCCAACCCCGCCTTGCCTCCAGCGACCTGGAGACGGGCGTGCTTGTGAGTGGCGCGGTGGAGGGCTCCCCGGCTGCCACGGCAGGCTTTAAGCCCGGCGACTACCTGCTCTCCCTCCATGGGGAAGAAATCGATGTCTCCTTCGCGGAGCAGGTCCCCCTCTTCAACCAGTTGGTTGCCAGCCTCCCGATTGGCGAGGAAATCGAAGCCGTGGTCATCCGCAATGGCGAGAAGATCACCCTGACCATCGTGGCCGATGAGCGCGAGCCCGTTGCACCGCGCGAACAGGAGCTTCAGCAATGGGGTATTTCGGCGCGTGAGATGTCGGCCATCATGGCAAAGGAAATGAAGCGGCCAAACCGTGACGGCGTCCTCATCACCTCCGTGCGGCCCGGCGGGCCCGCGGGCGACGCGCGTCCGCAGCTTCAATCGCGCGATGTCATCACCTCGGTGAATGGTCAAACCGTCACGAATATCGCCGACCTGCGGGCAATCACGGAAGAACTCACGATGGACGCCACCGAGCAGGTGCCCGCCCTCGTCGGATTCGACCGCACGGACGAGTCCTTCGTGACCGTTGTCCGCGTGGGGCTGCGTTCGCTCGAGCAACCCGGCCGTGAGGTGACCCGGGCCTGGCTTCCGGCCGAGGCACAGGTCATCACGCGGGATGTGGCCGAGCAGTTGGGCGACCGCAACATGCGCGGATTCCGCGTGACGAAGGTTTACAGCGGAACCACGGCGGAACGCGCGGGATTGCAGGTGGGTGACCTGATTCGTGCGGTGGACGGGCTCAATCTCGAGGCCTCCGCCCCGGAGGACTATGAGGAACTGCCCACGCTCGTGCGCCAATACCGGATCGGCACGGAGGCCGAGTTTGCCATCGAGCGCGACGGCGAACGCAAGACGCTGACCATCGAATTGATCGAATCCCCTCGCCAAAGCCGCGAAATGCCAAAGTACGAGGACAAAAACTTCGAGTTTACCGCCCGCGACATCAGCTTCTTTGACAAGGCCGACGCGCGTTGGGAGGAATCCACCGTGGGCGTGCTGGTCGAGGAAGTAAAGTCCGGCAGTTGGGCGGCCTTGGGCAACCTCGGCGTACGCGATCTCATTCTCGAGGTCAACGGCGAGCGCACCCCGACCGTTGAACACCTTGAGCGCGCGATGAACACCATCACCGAGGAACAGCCCGGCTCGGTCGTGTTCAAGGTCCTGCGCGGAATCTATACGCAGTTCGTTGAGTTGGAACCCCAGTGGGAACCTGCCGCCTGAGCCCCAGAAGACGCCCAACCCCGCCTGACGGGGTGAAAGGATATCGCATGATGCAGCGCACAAAGTTCATCGCCAGCTTGATCCTGGGAGCCCTCGTCGCGTCCACCGCCATGGCAAATTCCATCGCGGAAACCGGCCGCCGCCTCCTTGAAGAGAACAAGAAGGCCGTCGTTACCATCCGCGTCGTCATCGAGACGCAGGTTTCCGGCCCGGGTTTCGGGTCCGACCGCCGCGAAAACACCGCGGAGATCACCGGCACCGTCATCTCCCCCGATGGGCTGATCGTCACATCCCTGTCCCAGACCGATCCCGCCAGCCTCATGCGCGGCATGGGTGCGAGCCGCTCTCCTGACTTCCGAGTCGAGAGCACCCTCACCGACATTCAGGTGATGATGGACGACGGCTCCGAGTTGTCCGCCGAGGAGGTCTTGCGCGACGCGGACCTCGACCTCTCCTTTCTGCGCCTCTTGGAAGTGCCCGAGGAACCCATCGCCTACATCGATCTGAACTCCGGTGCAACCGCTCAGCTCCTGGACAATGCCTTCGTGCTGAATCGGCTCGGACGCGTCGCCAGCCGCACCTACTCCATCTCGGTCGAGACCGTTGAGGCCATCGTGGAGCGTCCCCGCACCTTCTACATCCCCGGCACGCAAGAAACCCGCACCGGGCTTGGCTCCCCTGCCTTTACCACGGAAGGCAAGCCGCTCGGGCTCATCCTCGTGCGCACGATCAGCGCCTCCAGCGGCGGATTTCAGTCTGCCGGCCGCCAGGACAGCATGACCCCTGTCATCCTCCCCGGCCGCGACATCCTTGAGGCGGCGGAACAGGTCCCCCCGCGTGCCGAGGATGAAGATGACGCCGAAGAAGAAGAGGCTGAGGAGGCAGATGACGCCGAGGATGTCGCGGAGGCCGACGAGGCTGAGGAGGCCGAGGCCGAATAATCCCCCCCTCGGATATTCGTTCTCCACGCCCGGGGCAATGCGGCTGCACATGGCCGGGCCCCGCTCACGGAGGGACCATGGCAGACTCGTTTCCACTCAACGGCAAGACCGCCTTGGTCACCGGGGCCGGCATTCGCTTGGGCCGAGCCATGTCCGAGGCCTTGCTGCAAAAGGGCTGCCATCTCGCCGCGCACTACCATTCGTCCGCGGTTGAGGCCGAGGAGCTGGCGGAATCTGCGCCTTCGGGTCAACGGGTCGTGCCGATTGCTGCTGATCTCGCGTCACCCGGCAGCGGCGAGGCCCTGTTCCAGGAGGCCGTGGACTCCCTCGGCCACATCGACATCCTCATCAACAGCGCATCCATTTTCCATGAATCCACGCTCGAATCCTTCTCGGATGCCGAGCTGGACGAGAACATCCGCCTGCACGCCCTTGCCCCCCTTGCCCTGATGCGCGCAATGGCTCGGCAGCAACGCCCCGGCGTCGTCATCAACATGCTCGACACCCGTATCCTCGAATACGACGCAAAGCATGTGGCCTATCACCTGAGCAAGCGCATGCTCTTTTCGCTTACACGCATGGCGGCCCTCGAGTTTGGCCCGCTGCTCCGGGTCAACGCGATCGCACCCGGACTGGTGCTTCCTCCGCCAGGCAAGGACGCCAGTCACCTCGAGGCACTCGCCCCGACCAATCCATTGCAAACTCACGGCGGGCCGGACGATATCGTCCGAGCGATGCTGTTCTTGCTCGAAAGCCCATTCATTACCGGGCAAATTATCTTCGTTGACGGCGGTTATCACATGAAGGGAGGGGCGTATGGCTGATTCCAATGGCGACCGCATCTACATTCGGCGGCTTCACGCCCGCTGCATCATCGGGATTTTCCCCGAGGAGCGCACCGAGAAGCAGGATGTATTTCTCGATATCACCATGCACGCTGACCTGCGTGACGCCGGTGCTTCCGACGCCATCGAGGACACGGTCGACTACAAGCGGGTGAAGAAGGAGGTCCTCGCCATGATCGAGGCCTCCGAGTACTTTCTCATCGAGCGCCTTGCCGAGCAGACCGCGGCAATCTGCTTCAAGGACTCCCGCGTGCATCGTGTCGAGGTTGTCGTGGACAAACCCGGCGCATTGCGATTCGCCCAGAGCGTCGCCGTGCACATCGTCCGCGATCGCCCGAAGGATGCACCCGAAGCGTGACGGCCGTCACCGCATACATCGCCATAGGCGCGAATGTGGAGCCGGAGGACAACATCCTCGATGGCTTGGAACGCCTCCACCGGATCGCCGTCGTCACAAAGGTCTCACGCTTCTACCGTACCGAACCGCTCAACCGGGTGAACCAGCCCTCGTTCCTCAACGGTGTCTGTGAGATTCGCACCGCCCTACCCCCGCGTGTGCTCAAGTTTCGCGCCCTGCGCCGCATTGAGTGGGCCTGCGGGCGCCGGCGCACGCTGGACACCCATGCCCCCCGCCCGCTCGACCTGGACATACTCCTCTACGGCAACCGGATCATCCGCCAAGAGGGCCTGTGCATTCCCGATCCTGACATTAGTGCCCGGCCGTTCATCTTTCATCCGTTGATGGAAATCGCGGGGAATATCCGCCTGCCCGGCACGGGAGTTGAACTCATAAACATCTGCTCTAAGGCTAGTTACGACTCTCTGGATGAGGACACCTCCTTTCGGGAGCGCCTGTTTCAGCGCTTCCCAAAGTGGGATTCTGGAAATAAATCACCTCAAACTTGACTTCACTTATCAGATATGTCACCATTCGCCCAATTTTCCGGTCAACTACCGGTCACATAAGGGTCCGATCCGGTCGCTATTCTCCGCGACCGTAGCTGTACAGGAGCTCAGATTTCGCATGGCATCAGTCGATCAAGAACTCGATAAGCTCGCGCCGAATGAAGCGCTGAAGGAGGCCAGTATCGGCCTGCGTGGCACCATTGGCGAGGAAATCGCCACGGACGCCGTTGCCTTCTCGGACGATGCGTGCAACTTGCTCAAGCACCACGGCACCTACCAGCAGGATGACCGCGATGTGCGCAAGGAGCGCCGCAAGCAGGGCCTTGAGCGCGACTACAAGATGATGGTGCGCACGAAATTCCCCGGCGGCATCCTGAGCCCCGAGCAGTACCTGCTTTGCGATGACCTGGCCGACAAGTACGGCCAGCACGACTTGCGCGTCACCTCGCGCCAGGGCTTTCAGTTTCATGGCGTGGTGAAGGGCAGTCTGCGCCCGCTCATTTACGACCTGAACCACCTCGGCAAGATGACCACCCTCGGCGCTTGCGGCGATGTTGTTCGCAACACGATGGCAGCGCCCGTGGCCGATATTGACGCGGCCTACGCGAACTTTACCGATGACCTTCTCCGCGTGGCGCAGCAGATCAGCGATGCCACCCTGCCGAAGACGACGAGCTACTTCGACCTCTGGCTGGATGACGAGAAGGTCACCGTGCACCCGGACGGCCGCGTGGAGTATGCGTCGAAGCCGGAGAAGCAGCCGGAAGATCCGCTTTACGGCACGCGCTACCTGCCCCGTAAGTTCAAGATCGGCATTGCGGCCGATTTCGACAATTCCGTGGACATCTACACCCAGGATATCGGCATCGTCGCGATTACCGAGGACGGAACCGTGACCGGCTACGACATTCTCGTGGGCGGAGGCCTTGGCTACACCCACCGCAAGCCGGAGACCTACGCCCGGGCCGGTACGCCGCTGGTCAATGTTACCGAGGCGGATATCCTTCCCGTGGTGGAGGCGATCATCAAGGTCCAGCGCGATTTTGGCGACCGCGCCAACCGCAAGCACGCCCGCCTCAAGTATGTGGTCGAGGAATGGGGCATCGAGAAGTTCCGCGCCAAAGTGTTCGAGTACGCCGGCCGGGAGTTCCCGCTGCCCAGCGGCCGCATCCCGTCCGCTCAGCCAGATTACCTCGGCTGGCACAAGCAGCACCAAGCCGGCCTCAACTATGTCGGCGTGTGGGTCGAGAATGGCCGCATCAAGGACTTCGAGGGCAGTTTCCTGTTCCGCTCGGGCCTGCGCAAGGTCGTCGAGCAGTTCCAGCCCTCCATCCGCCTCACGCCGCACCACAATGTCATCATCGCCAACATTCGCGATGAGGATGTCGACGCCGTGCAAGCCATTCTGGACGAGTATAAGATTCCCACGGACAAGGGCATCAGCAAGATTCGCCGCATGGAAATGGCCTGCCCCGCCCTGCCGCTGTGCGGCTTGGCCATGGCCGAGGCCGAGCGTGCCATGCCCGGATTTATCGAGGGCCTCGAGGCAGCGGGCCACGCCGATGCGGATGTCATGATTCGCATGAGTGGCTGCCCGAACAATTGCTCGCGTCCCCGCAGCGCCGAGATCGGCATTGTCGGCTTCGGCGCGGACCAATACCAAGTCTACGCCGGCGGTTGCTTCCTGGGCTCGCGCCTCAACGAACCGCTGCACGATAAGGTCAAGGGCGACAAGCTCGTCCCCGTAATCGCCGCCTTGCTGGATATCTGGAAGGCCGAGCGGAACAACGGCGAACGCTTCGGCGATTTCAGCCACCGCATCGGCGCCGACGACCTGCGCAACCGTACCGAGGCCTTGCTGGCCTGATGGAGCCTCCCGTGATGCCGACCCTCGAATCGCAAGAGCTGGACTACCGTGCGCTCAACGCGATGGATGCCGAGCAACTCATCGAATGGGCCTACAACGCCTGCGGCGAGCGTGCGGGTATCGTCACCAGCTTCCAGAATACGGGCTGCGTGATGATCGACATGGCTCACCGGGTTGCGCCCGGCATGCGCGTGCTCACGGTGGATACCCTGCGTCTCCACCCGGAGACCTACGCCGTCATGCAGGCCATCGAGGACCGCTACGGCATCACCGTCGAGCGTTTCATGCCGGATTCCGACCGTGTCAACCGCATGGTGGAAAAACACGGCGAATATCTCTTCTTCGACAGCGAGGACAAGCAGCAGTATTGCTGCCAGATTCGTAAAGTTGAGCCGAACGAGCGTGCCCTCAAGACCCTCGATATCTGGTTCACCGGTTTACGCCGCGATCAGTCCGGCTTTCGGCAGGACACACCGAAAGTGTCCAAGGTGGAGCGCGAAGGGCGCGAACTGATCAAGATCTGCCCCTTGGCCGATTGGAGCGAGGAGCAGGTGTGGGCCTACATCAAGGAACACAAGCTGCCCTACAGCGCGTTGTACGATCAGGGCTATACGAGCATCGGGTGCGTCATCTGCACCACGCCCACCAAGCCCTGGGAAGAGAAACGCGCCGGCCGCTGGCGCTGGTTTAACAGCGCGAATTCGGACGCAGATGGCGACCGGAAAGAGTGCGGCATTCACACCTACGGCAGCGGCATCTAACGCAACCCGAACCGCGCCGTGTAAGTCTAATCCCTTAGGTGGCAATCGGGTATATCGGCTGCCACCGGCATACACACTCACTCACAACCCTTTGGAGTCCACAATCGTGAACCCAACCCGCGTAGAAGTCATGACAAGCCTGGAAGGTTTTATCCGCGATGCCATGCCCTCGCTGCTCAAAGCCGAGGACGATTATTGGCAACCGATGGATTTCTCGCCCGATCTCAGCTCGGAGGAAGGCTTTGAAGCCATCCGTGAGTTGCAGGCCGAGGCCCGCGAACTCCCGGACGAGGTCATGACCGTCCTGATCGGGGACATGGTCACCGAGGAGGCCCTCCCCTCCTACTCCAGCTGGATCGCCAAACTCGATGGCTTCGACGGCGGCGGCGTTCCCCAGAACAGTTGGGGCGATTGGCTTCGCCGCTGGACTGCCGAGGAAAATCGCCACGGCGACCTTCTCAACCGTTGGCTTTACCTCTGTGGCCGCGTCAACATGCGCGAGATCGAGGTCACCGTCCAGAACCTGCTTTCCGACGGAGGCGATGTGCAGACCGGGGCCGACCCCTACCGCGCCTTCGTCTACACCAGTTTTCAGGAAATCGCCACGAACTACTCGCACCGGAATGTCGCCGCGTTGGCCAAGAAGGCCGGCGCCGAGCACCTCGGCCGCCTGTGCCGATTCATCGCCGGCGATGAATCCCGCCATGCCCGTGCGTACAAGCTTTTCTACTCCAAGGTGCTCGAACTCGACACCAACGAGGCCCTTCTGGCCCTGCACGACATGATCCGCCGCAACATCATGATGCCCGCCATGAATATGCGCGAGCGCGGCTCGGAGATGGGCGACACCTTTAAACGCTTTGCCGCCGTCGCCGAGCGCAACGGGGTGTACACGCGCTTCGACTATGTCGAGATTCTCGAGGGACTGCTCCGCCACTGGGACATCGAGCACCTCAAGGGCCTCTCGCCCGAGGCCGAGAAGGCGCAGGACTACCTCGGCAACATCTGCGCGCGCTACCGCAAGGTCCTCGAGCGCCAAGGCGACAAGCTCATCGACCACACCCCCTACGAATTCACCTGGCTGCTGCCGAACACGGCCGAAGCCACCAGCTGAACCAACTGAAGCACCACAAAATCGGCCCCGCGCGACATGCTCGCGCGGGGCCGATTGCTTTAAAAACCAAGAAAGCTGTCGTTGGAAGTTCGCTGGGACCGGAACCCTGCTCCCTACTCTTCCGGCCAGGGCCAGGCGTTGGACTTGACAGTATCGTAGTTGTTGTCGAGTTCCGGTTGGAGCAGGACCAGGGCGGCGATGCGGCGGACCATGTCGGTCACATACTCGGCCTCATCCATCGTCAATCCGCGTCCGAGTATTGATTTTTCCCGGTAGCTGAGCCATTTCTTGATGACTTGATAGCCGCCGATGACATATTTCCACACGGGAAGCGGCAAATTCTCCCAATACGCCTCGCCGTTGAGGTAGATGTCGAACACTTCTTCCCCGAATGCTGCCCGCAGTTCCTCATCCTGTTGGCTTCGGGTTTCCACCTTTCCTCTTCCCGGCATGCACATACCCCGCGCCCCGGCGTGGCCCCAGCCCGCCGTCAGGTCCAAAGCGCCCGCGCCGGGATCAAGCGCGCCGCCGCCCACCCTGCGAATCACGCCCAAAGTCTTGAGGCGCGGGTCGAGCTTGCCGCAGGTCACGCCGTCGACCGGCTTTTCGGTGTCGAGCAGCGCGGCGACGCGGCGGCCAAGCGCAGCGGAATCGAGCAGCGCCTGCTTCGTCGCGGGAAGCGGGATGCGCGGCCAGTCCTGGCGGATGCCGTCGGTATTCTCCTCCAAGTAGGCAGGGCTGTAACCAATGGCGAGCGCGTGCATCCAGATCAGTCCCGCCGCTTCGGCGTCCGTGTCAGGGTCGCCGATGCCCAGTCCCGCCAGATACTCCCGCGCCATCGCGGATAGATTCGCCGTGATGGTCGGCGCGGTGGCATCGTGACCAAACAAATCGTCCATGCCGTCGCCGCCCTTCGGCTTCTTCGGCTCCTGGCGCAGAAGAACGGGAAAGGCGACTACATTAGGCGTAATATAGTGATAATCACATAAGCCAGTTACAAGGGATAGTGGTGCCCCTTCAATGTTGTTTGCCGGCTTCATTCGCGAAACAATGAAGTGTTGATTAAACTCGAGTAATTTTCGGTATTCCGGGCGATGCCTTCTCCAAATGGGGCGAATGTTTGTGTAGTAGCAATACTGGCTATCGAAGGGGCGCATCGAATAGCGGAATATGTTTGCTTCATCATATTCCTGCCCTGCAGTTGCGATCTTTCGCACCCCCTCCGCCTCAAAATCAACATAATTGTCCGTTAATGCTTTGTTCAAGCTCTTGTATGAATACCACGAAAGTGAAGCGTCAAAGTACTGCATCATACGCAGCTTTAGACTCTCTTTTTCGATGTCGATAAGGGCTTTGCGTCGATCTTCGCTTAAGCCTTGGCTTCTGCCACTCCCTGATAAACTATCGAGCGAGGGCCATCCGAGGTAATCCGATGTAATAGAAGACGGCCGGAAGGAGTAGCGATTCTCAGGCGTCGGGGTGGCGGTTTCGTATTTTCGATCGGGGTGTTTGAGTTCCAGGCTGGCGAGGATGTCACGCCGCTTGGTGACGCCCCAAAAGTGTTGAAAGCGAACAACGGGCTTCTTTGAGCGCTTTTCGTTGCGCACCATCAGGCCGATCGCCGTGCCGACACGGATGCCGACGGCGGTCTGGTCGGTGGAAAAGACGCTGGGGTCGGGCTTGCCGTCGGGCGTCTGCTTGCCGGTCTCGCGGCTGTCGCCGTTCATGCAGTCGAACCACAACTTGTCGAACTCAGCGAGAAATTGCTGGCGCATCACGACGAAGGAGGGATCGCCGAGGTACGAGAAATTGGAGATATAGCAGACGACACCCTTGCCGCTCTTGGCGATCCGTCGTTCTGCAATGCGGAAAAAGCGGACATAGAGGTCGTCGAGATTGAATTTCTTGATGCCCCAGCCGCCCTGCTTGACGGGGGTGGTCAGGCCCTCTTTGTACGCATCGACCAAGCCGCCTTCCTCCTCAGGGCTGGTTCCGGCGAAGGCGTTGTAGGGGGGATTGCCGAGGATGACGAGGATTGGAGCCTCCTGTTTGACCTTGTTGGCGGCGTCCCGTTCTTCCTTCAGCTCGGGGAAGAGCGGGAGTTGGTCTTTGGGCTCTTTGATTGGCTCCCAGCCGGTGAGGGCGTTGGTGAGGTACACTCCGGCGCGTTGGTCGCTTTCGTGATCGAGCGGTGCTTCCAGCAACCGCAGCATCAGGCCGATCTGGAGGTGGGCGACGACGAACGGGGCAGGGAGAATCTCGAAGCCGAAGACGCGCTCGATTGCCGCCTTCTTGAGCTTCTGCGCAGTCAGGGCGCTGCTGCCTTTTTCCTCCAAGGTCTTGTGAATGCGCTTGAGCGTCTCGACCAGATAGGCCCCGGTGCCACAGCAAGGATCGAGAATGACCACATTGTCGTCGGCCAGTCCATCGGGGATATCCAGTTCCTCGCGCAGCACGCGGTCGACGCGCTCGACCTGATAGCGCACGATCTCGGGCGGGGTGTACCAGACACCGAGTTCCTTGCGAAGTACGGGGTCGTAAGCGTTGAGGAAGGGCTCGTAGAAGTACTGGACGGCGTGCTCCTCCTCGAACTTCGAGAAGAAGGCGGGGCGGTCCACGCGGTTGAGCGCGGCCCCGGTCCAGTCGAGGACTTCATTGATGCCGAGCGGCTTGAGTTTGCTCGGGGTCGCGATCTGATCGAACAGGCTCTTGACCATCGGGACATGGAGGGTCCAGGCTGCGTTGTGCCAGTCAAAGCGGGCATCGGGCTGGCCTTGGTGGTCGCGATGCCAGAGCACCCACGAGGAAAACACACCGTAGAAGAGCGTCTGCACCAGCGTGGCGCGAAAGAAGTGGTCACCCTTTTCGCCCTCGAATGTCATGCCGAGGGCGTCCTCAAGGGCCTTGCGAAGCCCGTCGAGGGCCTTCAGTCCGGCGACGGCTTCGACGCGGGCGCGGGCCTCGCGGGCATAGGAAGCGAGGAACCATGCAAGGTCCTCGGGGTCGGACAGCGCAGCTTCGTAGAGCAAGACGCGGCGGAGAAATTCAAGTAGGCGTTCGCCCTGCTCGTCGGCGGTCTTGCGCGGATGGGCCATCAGGGCGCGGAACTCGGATTCGGAGGCGGCCATGCGGTAAGTTTCAAGCTTGAGCGGCCGGCCTGCTTCGTCGCGGCCAATCAGCACGAAATCTCGGTAATTGGTGACCAGAACGAGACCGTAGTGCTCCCAGTACTTCGAGATCTGTGGCGCACCGGCGGTGACGAAGGAATCGTCCTTCCAGCCCTTGACCTCGACGACGCCACGCTCGGGCGGCGCTCCCTCGATCGGCTTGTCGTCTCTTGCTCTCTGAAATTGATTGGCGGTGAAAAGTCCGAAGTCTGGCGAGCCCGCGCCGGTGTTGGCAAGTTGGGAGACTGCGCGTACTTTCGGCTTGAGCTTTACGCCGACCTCGTTAAGGAGCGTCTCGAGTGCGGCATAGAATGAAGTTTCCGCGGTTGCCCCACCAGTGCTGTAAATTTCGGAGAGGGTTTTCAGATACTGTTCAACGATTTGCATATCCGCTCCTGTGTCGTGGCGGATCGTACCTCAACCCGCGTCGTAACCGTCACCATCTCCCCCGCGCCCTACCCCTGCGGCGTGTCGAACTGATTGAGGTAGGGGTAGATGTTGTCCGTGACGAACTCGCGGGCGCTGGTTACGCGCTCGGCGAGGATGTCCAGGTCATCGGCTTGGATGGGGTCGCCGCGGTAGGCGGCCTTGACCTCCACGAACACTTCGCGCGGATCCTGCCGGAAGGGCTCAATGGCGATGTGGAAGGTGCCGGGATGTTCCGGACTCTCCGGCAGCACGAACTTGAGCCCGCCCACGGCGACCGGGCGTTGAAAGAATTGGTCGACTTTGCCTTGCTGCTGGCAGGCGTGGTCCATGAGGAAGGGCAAGGCCTGCTGGAAGTGGCTCAAGCCGCAGGTGGAGCGCAGGGTGACCGTCTGGGCAACGAATGGCCCGACGCCCAAGACCTCGGCGGCGTTCTCAACCACGAGCTGCAAGCGTTGGCAGTAGTCCGAAAGGGTGCAATCGGCCCACTCCTCGATAATCATCAGGCGATCGGGCAGGAATACAGCGATGGATTGCGATTGCTGGCCGCGCTTGGAGAAGAGCCGCGGCTGACCGGGGATGGTGAAGTTGGTGTTATCGTACCCGGCGCCGGGTGATTGCGAAAGCTCGTAGTAGAGCTTCTGGATGTCCGCCTGCTTGTGCTGCTTCGGGCCATGAAACACTTCGCTGCTGTAATGGATGGATCGGTCTTCGGAATGCATGAATCGGTCCCGGTTGCTGCCTGAAAGTTAGATGGAATCCTCGATAAAACGCCACAATTCCTTGTGCCCGAGCTGGGTCATGGACGAGTACGGCAGAATGACGGCCGCCTCGTCCAGCCCGAGGTCCTCACGGATTCGGGTGAGGTTTGGCTTGCGCTCGGACTGCTTGAGCTTATCGAATTTGGTGGCAACGATCAGCGTGGGCCTCTCGGCCTCCTCGAGAAGATCGAGCATCTCGTGGTCGAGCGGGGAGGGCTTGTGGCGGCCGTCAATAAGGTGCACCACAAGGCTCAACTGCTCGCGCTCACGCAGATAGCGCATCATGTGGGCGCTCCACTCCCGTTTCAACGATACGGAGACCTTGGCGAAGCCGTAGCCGGGCAGATCGACGAGATAGAGCCGCTGATTGACATCAAAAAAGTTGAGCGTCTGCGTCTTGCCCGGGGTCTTGCTGGTCTTGGCCATCCCCTTGCGCCCGAGGAGCGTGTTCAGGAGGCTGGACTTGCCCACATTCGAGCGGCCGCAGAAAGCCACCTCGGGACGGCCATCGGTCGGACAATCCTCAAGGCGCAGTGCACTCTTCAAATATGCCGCATGCGTGACCTTCATCGTCGAGCTACCTTTACCTTTTTCGCCGGGGCCGCCCCGCGAATCGCCAACGAAGGGAAGACAAGGCCGATGACCTCGCTCATTTCGGATACCAGCTCGATACGAAGCGCCTTGCGCACTTCCTCCGGCACTTCCTCGAGGTCCTTTTCATTGTCCTTGGGCAGAAGCACAATCTTGATGCCCGAGCGGTGGGCCGCCAGCAGCTTTTCCTTGATACCCCCGACCGCCAGGATGCGGCCGCGCAGGGTAATCTCCCCCGTCATCGCCACCCCGGCAATGGGTGCCTCCCCACGCAGGGCAGACAGCATGGATACGGCAATGGAGGTACCCGCACTCGGTCCATCCTTCGGGATGCCGCCCTCGGGCACATGGACATGCAGGTCCATCTCCTGGTGGAAGTTGTAGGGCAGGCCGAAGGCCTCCGTTCGCGCGCGAAGATAAGTGTGCACGGCGTGCGCCGATTCCTTCATCACATCGCCGAGCTGACCCGTGAGTTGCAGGGTGCCCTTGCCCTTCATCACCCCCGTCTCGATGTTGAGGATGTCGCCGCCGGCCATCGTCCACGCCAAGCCGACCGCCAGTCCCGCACGCGGGGTGATCTCCGCCTCGGAATGCAGGTACTCGAAAGCGCCGAGGTACTCATGCAAATCCTCGGGACGCACGGTGGTCTTTTCGGACTTGGGATTCTCAACGCGCTTGCGGGCGACCTTGCGGCAAATCTGGCTGATTTTCCGCTCGAGTTCGCGCACGCCGGCCTCACGGGTGTAGTGCTCAATGATCGCGCGGATGGTTTTCTGGGGCAGCGAGATCTCCTTGCCGGAAAGGCCGCACTCCTGCCGTTGACGGGGCAGGAGGAAATTCCGGGCGATATGCTCCTTTTCCAACGGCGTGTAGCCCGAAAGGCGCACCACTTCCATGCGGTCGTGCAGGGCATGGGGAATCGAGTCTTCGCTGTTGGCCGTGGTGATGAAGAAGATCTCGTGCAGGTCGAAATCGACCTCGAGGTAGTGGTCGCTGAAGGTTTTGTTCTGCGCGGGATCGAGCACCTCGAGCAGGGCCGAAGAGGGATCGCCACGGAAATCCGCGCTCATTTTGTCGATTTCATCCAAGAGAAAGACGGGGTTCTTCACCCCCACCTTCTTCAGACTCTGCACGATGCGGCCCGGAAGCGAGCCAACATAGGTGCGGCGATGGCCGCGAATCTCGGCCTCGTCGCGGATGCCGCCGAGCGACACCCGCACGAATTTGCGCTTCATCGCGCGGGCGATGGACTCACCAAGGGAGGTCTTGCCGACCCCGGGCGGCCCAACAAGGCACAGGATGGGTCCCTTGGCGCTCTGGGAGAGAATGCGCACGGCGAGAAACTCGAGGATGCGCTCCTTCACTTTGGCCAGCCCGTAGTGGTCGCGGTCCAGAATGCGCCGGGCTGCGATGAGGTCGATGGCGTCATCCGTGCGGGACTGCCACGGCATCTCGGCCAGCCACTCGATGTAGGTGCGAATGACGGCACTTTCCGGGCTCATCACCGGGACGCGCTCGTAGCGCAGCAACTCTTTTTCGGCCTTCTCGCGCACTTCCGGGGGCATGCCGCTGGCCTCGACCATCTGCGACAGCTCGCTGAGTTCGTCGGTCCCCTCTTCGCGGTTACCGAGTTCCTGGTGAATGGCCTTGAGCTGCTCGTGGAGAAAATACTCGCGCTGGCTTCGGTCCATCTGCTCGCGCACGCGCTCGCGGACCTTCTGCTCCGTGTCCAGCACCTCGTTTTCCCGCATAAGCAGGGTGGTGATCTGCTCCAGCCGCTCGGCGACATTGATGGTGTCCAGCAGCAGCTGGCGCTCTTCCACCCGAAACGGGAGGTGCGCGCAGATGAGGTCGGCCACCTCGCCCGGGTCCTCGAATCCTCGCAGAGAAGTGATGAACTCCGGCGCGATGCGTTGGCTCAGGCGGGCATACTCCTCGAACTGGGTCAATGCCGCCCGCGTCACCCCCTTGAGCCCTTGTCCATCCTTGTTCGCGTGGGGCGCAATCTGCACGACGGCTTCGAGGTAGCCCCGATACTCGCGGATGGACTGAAGGGTTGCGCGATCGATGCCCTCGACGACGACCTTCATCGTGTCGTCAGGCATGCGGAGGGTCTGAAGGATGTGGCTGGTGACGCCCACCGCGCGCAGGTCGTCGAAGTCGGGCTCGTCCACGGCCGGGTCAATCTGCGCACAGAGAAACAGGGGGCGATCGGAGGCGAGGGCCTCTTCCACCGCACCGATGGACGCCGGACGGCCGACCAGCAGGGGGGTGACCATCCGCGGAAAGATCACAAGTTCCTTGAGCGGCAGCACCGGCAATCGTTGCGGCGCCGTAGCCTTTCGGCGTTCCATGGTGTTCAAATCTCCGTATCGGGCCCGAAAAGCGGCCCCGGTTCACAGCAAAACTGCCGGAAGGGATATCCCTTCCGGCAGGGCGGTGCAACAATCCGTTCGCAACACTCCGCTACGCTCGTCAGGCGCTCGCGGAGCGTTCCGCCGGCTTTTTCTGCGGCATCGATTGCTTGCCCTGATCACTCTTGTACACCAGCAAAGGCTCTTCGTGCCGCTCGATCACGCCGGGCGTAATCACCACTTCACGGATATCCTGGCGTGAGGGAATGTCGTACATAAGGTCCAGCATGACATCCTCGAGGATGGCCCGCAAGCCGCGTGCGCCGGTTTCCTTGTTCACGGCAAGCCGTGCAATGGTCTCGATGGCCTCGTCCTGAATGGTGAGCTTGACGCCCTCCAGCTCGAACAGCTTCGCGTATTGCTTGACGATGGCGTTGCGCGGCTCGAGCAACACGCGCACGAGGTCGTCCTGCTCCAGTTCGTGCAGGGTCGCCACGACGGGAACGCGCCCGGTGAACTCGGGGATCATCCCGTATTTCACGAGGTCGTCCGGCTCGATCATCGAGAGCAACTCGCCAATCCTGCGGTTGCGGCGAGAAGGGACGTCGGCCCCGAATCCAATCGAGGAATGCCGCGTGCGGCGCTCGATAATCTTGTGCAAATCGTTGAAGGCGCCACCGCAGATGAACAGGATGTTCTTCGTGTCGACCTGAATGCACTCCTGCTGCGGGTGCTTGCGGCCGCCCTGCGGGGGCACGCTGGCAATGGTGCCCTCGAAGAGCTTCAACAGGGCCTGCTGCACGCCCTCGCCGCTCACATCACGCGTGATCGAGGGGCTGTCGCCCTTTCGGGCCACCTTGTCGATCTCGTCGACATACACGATGCCGGTCTCCGCCTTCGCGGGGTCGAAATCGGCAGACTGCAACAGCTTGAGGACCACATTCTCGACATCGTCGCCGACATAGCCGGCCTCGGTGAGGGTCGTGGCATCCACCACGGCGAAGGGCACATCGAGCATGCGGGCCAAGGTCTCGGCCAGCAGCGTCTTGCCGCAGCCGGACGGACCGATCAGCATCACATTCGACTTGGACAGCTCGACGCCATCCACTTCACCGCCGGAATTGATGCGCTTGTAATGATTATGGACGGCGACGGACAGAATCTTCTTCGCGTTGTTCTGACCGATCACGAAGTCGTCAAGGAAGGCCTTGATCTCAGCGGGCTTGGGAACCGCCATGCCGCCCGTCATGCCTTTGCGGGCACAGTCCTCATTGACGATTTCCATGCATAGACGCACGCATTCGTCGCAGATGTTGACATCGGGGCCGGCAATGAGCTTTTGGACCTCGTCGTGGCGCTTGCCACAAAAGGAACAACAGGGCACATCCGCCCGAAATCGCTTGTCTGCCATGGCCGCCTCCCTTATGAGTGCTTCATTCTGCGGGTATAGTACGATTTTTGGGGCGGCTTGTCAATAATTTACTTGACTTGCCAACTCAACTCCGTACGCAACCACAGGCAGTATGCCATTCAAACACACCAGCCCGCAATCCACCTCGCCGATTACACCGGCGAGGTCAGCGGGCGCGGCTCCCGGCGCATGACCTCGTCAATGAGGCCGTACTTCAGGGCTTCCTCGGCTCCCATGAAGAAATCGCGGTCGCTATCGCGCCGGATCACCTCGATGGACTGACCGGAGTGGCGGGAAAGGATTTCATCCAACATCTCGCCAATGCGCACTATCTCGCGCGCCTGGATGTCAATATCGGAGGCCTGGCCGCTGATGCCGCCCATGGGCTGATGGAGCAGGAACCGGGCGTAGGGCAGGGAAAAGCGCTTGCCCTTGGTTCCAGCGGCCATGAGCACGGCGGCCATGCTGGCGGCCTGCCCGAGGCACACGGTGGTGATATCGGGCTTAATGTGCGTCATCGTGTCGTAAATGGCCAATCCCGCCGTGACGCTGCCGCCGGGCGAGTTGATGTAGAGCATCACATCCTTATCCGGGTCCTCGGACTCGAGGAAAAGGAGCTGGGCGATGCAATAGTTGGCGACATAGTCGTCAATGGGCATGCCCAGAAAGATGATCCGGTCGGCCAGGAGGCGCGAGTAAATGTCATAGGGGCGCTCGCCTCGGCTGGTCTGCTCGTAGATCGTAACGGCGCTGGGGGCCGCCACGGCGCCCCGCTGCAGCAATGGGTGCTCGGGAAAGGCGTGCTCCATGGATTTACGCGTCCTCTTCGGTGGTCTCAGCCTGCTCCAACTCTTCGCGGGGCACTTCCTTGTCCGTCACCTCGGCCAACTCGACAATACGGGCCAGGGTCTTGCGGGCAAGGATTCGGTTATGCGTCGTGCTGCGCATGTCGGCGCCGGCGAGGTAGTTCTTCACGATCTCGCTCTCGATGCCGTAGCGCTGGGCAATGCCGGAAGCCTCTTCCTCCCAGTCCTCGTCGTTCACCTCAAGGCCCTCGACATCGGCGATCTCGCTGATGACGACGGCGCCCTTGATTTCCTTCATCGCGCGGTCATTGGCAAGGGCCACCAGGCCATCCTGATCGCTGACGGCGGAAATATCGACGCGGCCGGAGGCCACATCCTGATAGATATCGCGCATCACGCTCTGGACGGTTTCCTCGATGGTGCGCGGAGAGATCTCGAAAGTGCTCGCATCGACGATCTGGTCGACCAGGCGCGTCTCGACGATGGACTGACTCTGCTGCGAGCTGCCGCGCTGGAGACTTTCCCTCACGGCCTTACGCATATCATCCACGGAGTCGTGTCCAAGTTCCTTTGCAAAGGCATCGTCAAGGGCGGGAAGCTTCTTGCGCTTGACCTCGTCGATGGTGATCGTGAATTGGGCTTCCTTGCCCCGGATGTCCTCGTTCGGCAGGTCATCGGGCAATTTGACCGTGCAGGGAACCTCTTCGCCCTTCTTGACGCCCTTGAGGGCCTCCTCGAACTCGGGGAAGAAGCGCTTGGTGCCGAGGATGTAGGGGTAGCCCTGGGCGCTGCCGCCCGGGAAGGCTTCGCCGTCAACCTTGCCCTCGAAGGTAATCACGACTTGGTCGCCCTCGGCGGCCTTGCCCTTGAAGGTCTCGAAGCTGGCGGACTGACCGCGTGTTTCCTCGATGGCCTCGTCGACATCTTTCTCGTCAACCGTGACGACCGGACGCTCGACCTTGAGACCGCGATAGTTGCCCAGCTCGACGCGCGGGGCGACATCGAACTTGAATGTCACCACGATGGGCTCGTCGCTGCCGGCGGTCTTGGTCTCGTCGATTCCGTCCACCTCGGGGGCGGTGATGGGATTGAGCTTTTCATCCTCGATGAGCTTGTCGAAGGCGGCGGCGAGGAGCTTGGAATCAGCCTCGGCTGAAATGGCCTTGCCGAACTTCGCCACGATGAGGTTTTTCGGGGCGCGGCCGGGGCGGAACCCGGGGACCTCGGCCGACTGGCCCAGTTCGTCCACCAGGATTTCGCGCTGACGGGCCTTATTGGCCGCGGGCACGCTCACCTTCACCTCGTAGGCGCAATCGCCCTTGTAGTCAATCTCGAATACGGGTGCCTCGACGAAGATGTTTTCGGCATCATCCGGGTTGGCAACTGCTTGCTGGGTGTCTTCCATCGTGTCCTTGGCCATGGTGATTCTTCCTGTGGTGGGCGAGGCGGGAGTCGAACCCGCACATCCTGGGATACTGGATCCTAAATCCAGCGCGTCTGCCAGTTCCGCCACTCGCCCGTAGAGCGCCCGCGGCGGTTGGTCTTTGGCGCCCGGATAACGGCTGGGGGGCGCGAGCGCCCCGGCAAACGACAATAGCATAAATGGTGGGCCGCGAGGGATTCGAACCCCCGACCAAGTGATTAAGAGTCACCTGCTCTACCAACTGAGCTAGCGGCCCACACAAAAGGCCGAGTCCTTGTCGGGACCCGGCCGGGGTAACCTGCTGGAGCGGGAGACGGGATTTGAACCCGCGACTTCAACCTTGGCAAGGTTGCACTCTACCACTGAGTTACTCCCGCGAGGTGTGAAAGGCTAACATAGAAAAAAGGGGGATGTCAACAAAGTTCCATCAAAAATCATTGTGACCGTCAAAGGCCTGCAAACAGGGACTAATCGCGTCCCGTCGCTTTGCGCATGCGGTCTTCCATCAAGGGCGGGCATCCGTCGCAACGATGAGGTTCATGCGAGGTGCCGGCCGGCACCGAATGCGGCCGCTTGTCATCCGTCAGGGCATCGTCCACGCGGTCGCAGCGGGCATCCCCCAGGTCGTACTCATCATTGTCCAGCACCAGCCCGCAGGTGTACATCCGGCCTTCGCCCCCAACGCAGGCCATCTGCGACGGAAGCGTGCAATGGCGCTGCTCAACATCATCCTTGAGGCCGTCGGATTCAAAGACACGCACCCCCAGCGCTTCCGCGATTGGGCGGTACCGGTCGATGCGCGAGCTGTACACGAATAGAAAAGTCTTCTTGGCGTCCAATTCGCGTACCGGGGCAAGCGACTCGGCACTGAGGTCGGTGGTCAGGTGCAGACCGATGAGCATATCGTGTGTTTTCTGCCCCCACCGGCATACATCCCACACCTCGGGGCGCTCGGCAATGTCCGTGCCGACGCTGATAATGATGGAGGTCACGCCGATGCCCGCGGCTTCATCAACGAGGTTGAGCCACATCTCGGCGTCCATATCCCCGCGGGAAACGCCGGCTGTCGAGAGGCCCTCCTTCGAGAGACAAATCCACAGGTGCCTGACCTGCAGGTTCCCGTCCTTCGAGGCGCGTGCACTGTCGCGCAATTCCTGATGAATGGCCTTCGGCAGGGCCATCGGATGGGCCTGCTCGTAGAATTCGCGCCATTTTTGCCGAGTTTTCACGCTCGCATCATCCTCCGGAACTACGCCCTCCACGGCATACGATACCGCTTGTGGGTCTGGTTAGTTTTTCGTCGTTCTTGGGAGCCAACACCGCCCAAACCGTATTCATTTCAGTGCGTTGCGTCATTGCACTTCAGGGGCCCCACAGCCCGGATCGAAGTATACCACGAGTGTTTGAGGCTGCCGCAAGGCCGCACCAACACTGACTTCTCGTTCGCAATGATCGGAACACCGGAAGCAGGGGCAATCAGTCCCGATGCTCATCATTTTGGCGCGTCTGCTCGCGCATGCGGCGCTCGCCCTCGATAAGGGCCTTGCGCAAGGCCTCGTCTCCCAAGGTCTCCTTGAACAACTCACGCTTCATCACGGCATATTCCGCCCGGATGATGCGAATGTCCACCACGGCGATATAGAGCGTCAGAATCAGGAGGAAGAGAAATATCCCCCAGTACACCAACATGGACCAGACGGGCCATGTCTGCCAGCTGAGAACCGTGCTGCCCAATGCCAAAGCGGCGCATCCGCCGAGGGTCAATAACCCTGCGATGCGCCACTTTCTTTGATGGGAACTCAGCAAACCGGACTCCTTCTCGCTGCAATTGGCTCTCGCTGCAACGGGGCTCGCGATGCAATGGGGCTCTCGAACGACCGCGGCAGCCGGTTTGTTCCGAACGCTAACGCAGCGGCACGAATACCCGTTCCTCGTAGGTCTCGCCCGAGGGCGCCCGCACCAGGCGGGTCTCGTAGTACCCGCGCGTGGCGTGCGTCGCCGCCGGGGGAGCGTAGGCCGGCGCGGGTGCATATGTCGGCGCGGGCGCATAATACGCTGTCGGGGCAGGCGCATGATACCGCTGACGCCGCCCGATGTCATCCCCGATCAGGGCGCCGGTCAAGGCGCCGACGCCAGCGCCGATCAGCGCACCCTCGCCTTGACGACCGCTCTGGTGGCCGATAATCGCGCCAGCGGCCGAGCCGAGCAGTCCACCGGCAACAACGCCATCCTGCACCGGGGTCGTGTTGCAGGCTGACAGGACGCCCGCCGCAAACGCAGCGAGCACAACCATAACCAATCGCTTGTACGCCATTTCAATATCCTCCGTGCCGTTCTCGTGTGGCGCTGATTAGACGCCCAACGAACAGGCCTATTCACCTCGGCGAATCCCGGCTGCAGCCTGCTTGGCCCGGACCTGCCAAAACGAGTATCCTTAGTCCTTCCGCGTCTCGTCAACTACCACGGGAAAACACTGCCATTATGTCTGAAGTTCGCGTCCGAATTGCACCCTCTCCCTCCGGATTTCTCCATATCGGAACGGCAAAGATTGCCCTGTTCAACTGGCTCTTCGCCCGCCACCACGGAGGTAAGTTCATCCTCCGGCTCGAGGACACCGATGCCGAGCGTACCGACGAGGCCTTCGTCGCCGCGATGTGCGAAGGGTTCCACTGGCTCGGGATCGATTGGGACGAGGGCCCGCCCTTCGGCGGCGTGCCGGAGAAGGGAGAATACGGCTCCTACCGCCAGTCCGAGCGCAAAGCCTTGCACCAGCAGGCCGTGCAGCAACTGCTTGACGAGGGCAAGGCCTACAAATGCTTCTGCACGAAAGAAGAGCTCGAGGCGATGCGCGAGCAGGCCCGCGAGGAGAAGCGCCCGCCGCGTTACGACGGCCGCCACCGGGATCTGACGCCCGAGCAAATCGACGCGTACGGCGATACCCCCTTCGTGGTGCGCTTCCGCGTGCCGGAGGGCAAAACGACGCTTCACGACCTCGTGCAAGGGGATGTGACGCAGGAAAACGCTGAATTCGACGACTTTGTCATCCAGAAGCAGGACGGCTCCCCCCTCTTCCACATGGCGGTGGTGGTGGATGACGCCCTGATGAGAATTTCGCATGTGATTCGTGGCGATGATCACCTCACCAATGCCTTCCGGCATGTGATGCTCTTCGAGGCGCTGGGCCATCCTCTCCCCCACTTCGCCCACCTTCCCATGGTGCTGGACGAGCGCGGCAAGAAGTACAGCAAGCGCGAGCACGGCGCCAATGTGCTCGACTGGCGCGCGGACGGCTATCTGCCGGAAACGCTCATCAACTATGTGGCGCTGCTGGGTTGGACGCCGGCCGAGGAAGGCCGCGAGCTGTTCACGCGCGACGAGCTGATTGGCATGTTCACGGCGGACCGATTCGGGAAGTCCGCCGCGCGTTTCGACATGAAGAAGATTCAATGGCTCAATGGCCAGCACATCCGCCGGCTGAGCGTGGAGGCCCTGCTCGGCCGCGTGCTGCCGCTCATCCACGCGGCGGGCTTAGACACAGACGAGAAAGACGAGGCATGGCTGCTGCGCATGGCGGAAATCTGCCAGGAAAAACTCGCCACCCTCAATGACATCGTCGCCTATACCGACTTCTTCTTCACCGATGTGACGGAATACGAGGAGAAGGCGGTCAAGAAGCAGTTCGACAAGGAGGGCGCCGCGGAGAAACTGGCCGCGATTCGCGAGACCATCGCTTCTGCCGACCCTTGGTCAGTCGACACACTGCACGCGCGCTTGGAGGCCTTGGCCGAGTCGGAAGGCGTGGGCATCGGGCAGTTCATTCACCCGACGCGCCTTGCGTTGACCGGCAAGAGCATTGGACCGGGCCTGTACGAGTTGGCGGAGCTGCTCGGTCGCGAGGAGTGCCTCAAACGCATCGACAACGCCATCGCATTCGTGAACACCCTTGGCGGAGAGAACACCGTGCGCGGAGAGAACGCAGAATGAGCCAGTTCGTCATTGGAATCGACCTCGGCGGCACCAACCTGAAGACGGCGCTGGTGGACCAGGACGGTCGCATCGTCGTTCATGACTCCCGGCCTACCGATGCGGACGCAGGCCCTGAAGTCATCATGGAGGCCATGGTGGCGGCTGCGGAGACCGTGATCACGGAGGCGGGCGTACCCAAGACGCAGGTCCTTACGGTTGGCATCGGCGTGCCCGGCCCGATGAACTGGCAGACCGGCGTCGTGTTCAGTCCGCCAAATCTCAAGGGCTGGAAGGATGTCCCGCTGGCCGAGGAAATGACCAAGCGGCTGGGCATGCCCGTGTTCGTCGACAACGACGCCAATGTCGCCTGCTACGGCGAGTTCTGGAGCGGTGCGGGCAAAGGCTGCGACACGATGGTCATGATGACCCTTGGCACCGGGGTTGGCGGCGGTATCGTGGTGCATGGAAAACTCCTGCGCGGCATCGATGGCACGGCAGCCGAGGTCGGGCACATGCAATTGATGCGCGACGGGCGCAAGCACCCCTTCGGCTTCACCGGCACGCTCGAGGCCTACGCCTCCGTCACTGGACTCGTACGCACCGCGCGCGAGGCAATCGAGGGTGGACGCACGAGCATCCTCACCGAGCGCTGCGGCGGCGACCTCGACGCCCTCACCGGCAAGATGATTTCCGAGGCGATTGCCGAGGGGGATGAAGTGGCCGCATGGGCCATGCGCGAAACGGGCACCTGGCTCGGCCTGGCCTCGGCGAGTCTCATCAATCTGCTCAACCCCGAAAAAATCGTCTTTGGCGGCGGCATGATCGCAGCGGGCGACATCTTGTTCGACACCATCCGCGAGACCGCGAAGAAGCAGAGTTTCGAGGTGCCCTTCAAGCGCTGCATTATCGAGAAGGCCGCCCTCGGCGAGGACGCCGGCGTCATCGGCGCGGCCGGATGCGCATGGGAGCGGTTTCAGGCGGAACAGCCTTCTTAAGAGGAAGCGACCCAGTGAACTCGAACCCTTCCGGACGCCGTATCCGTCACCGCCGGCATGGCTTGGCAGTTGGTCCAAGCCTCTCGACCGTTTCTCCCGAATCGGCGACGCAAAGCCCCCCTTCGAAGGGGGATTTAGGGGGATGTTCGCCTACTGCTGCGGACTCCAACCCACTGGTAAACTCCTCAACCACAGCCCCAACATCCCCCGCCGCTACGCGGCACCCCCTTCAAAGGGGGACTTTGTTGAGCCTTCTCCAAAACAACAATACGACCGTACCCATCGGGAGTGCATCCCGATGAACCCACCACGCAGGAACACCACATGATCGCCATCGTCGACTACAAGGCAGGAAACCTCACCAGTGTGCTGCTGGCCTGCGAGCATTTCGGGGTCGAGGCCATGATTACCCAGGACATCGAGGTCATCGGAAACGCCGAGCGCGTGATTTTTCCCGGCGACGGCGCGGCGGCCTCGGCCATGGAGCACCTGCACGAACTGAACCTCGTGGACTGCCTCAAGCGGGTCGTGGCGAACGGCACGCCCTTTCTCGGCATCTGCCTCGGCACGCAGGTGATCATGGACCACTCCGATGAGGACGGTGGCGTGGATTGCATCGGCCTCGTGCCGGGCAATGTCCAAAAGTTCCGCACGGTTGACCCGCTTATCAAGATTCCACAGATGGGCTGGAACCAGATGCGCTTCAAGCAGCGCCACCCGCTCTTCAACGGCATTGAGGACAATAGCGAGTTCTACTTCATCCACAGCTACTACCCCGCCCCGGCTGACCCAGCCTACACCATGGGCGAGACGGCCTACGCCGATGCCACCTTCGCCGCCGCCTTGGGCAAGGGCAACCTCTTCGCCACCCAGTTCCACCCCGAGCGCAGCGGCCGCATTGGCATGACCATCATCGAGAATTTCACCAAGTGGGACGGGAAGGCGTAGAGCCCCTTCTGCTTGGAAAACAAGGGACGGACCGCCAATCCTATTCCCCTTTCCCAATCTCGGGAATTCCCAAGCCACGGCAGATCTTGTGGCATAGCCTGTCAGGGATTTCCGTGTGGCGGGGAACTGCCTCGACCGCACCGCTGTCCCCACTGCACCAAAGCGAATGCGAACGCCCCTCGCGCTTCAGATAACAGCCGTACCTGCGCAAATGCCGAAGCAGGGAGCTACGCTTCACGAGATGCTGACCACCTCCACGGTGGCATCCGGCGGTACCCCGCGCAACCCGTCTTCTCGCCGATCCTCGAGAATCAGCTTGATTGCGTCCGCGAGGCTGGCGAGCGCCTCCTCACGGGTTTGGCCTTGACCGTTGGCGCCCGAGATTTCCGGACTGTACGCGATGAACCACTCGCCGTCCTGCTCAACGACTGCCGTAAACTCGTTACTCATGCCAACTTCTCCAAAGTGCGCGGGTTTGCTTTATCGATATTCTAGCATGCCGGCCATACGCGTCGTTTGAGATGACCCGGGAGGCGAGCGTCCTCGCGAGCAAATGCATGCTGAAGGCTCCTATCCTCGCCCCCCTTCGCCAAGGCGCTACGGCGCCGGGGCCGAGGACGCACGGCTCCCGGGATGATTGAAGGCCTTCACAACTCCCGCACGAAGTCGCGCGATCAATCCGCCCAATCCGCCCGGTGATCACCGAGGGACTGGACAATTTTCCGGGCGCAGTCGTGGCTTTCGGGTGGAATCTTGTTGAATAGATCCCGGACGGACTCCCTGCTGTACAACTCAAGACTGAACGCCCCCGCAATCTCACGCGCAACGCACGGGTCGGATTCCATGATCTCGCAGAGGGTGACGGGGCAGCGGCTAAACGCGTCGAACCATGCCACGCAGGCACCCTCGGCATAGAAGCCGTCGAGTACACGGGTGATTCGCGCGAAGACGGCGAAATCGTCTGCAGTCATGTCCGCGCAGCTCTCGGCCACGGCGTCCATCCACAGGAGGAAGCCATTGTCGAGGTCCGCATGGCGAAAGCCGGATACCGCCAGAAAGGCGGCTTCGTTGCGTGGACGGCTTCCTGCCCAGTGAAGCAACCGGAGCGGCGTGATTTCCAACTTTCGAATGGCTGCAAAATGCGCGACGAGATTCTCAACGGCATCCGGGGAATCATCAAGCGGAACCGGATTCGAGTTGGCGAGGATTCGGTCGTAGGCCGCAATGTACCGTTCGGCGAGTGCATCGCGTTCTGCTGCCAACTGCCCCCGCAATTCCTCGTCGTCCGTCCGCCAGCAGTAGAGACTAAGACGCTGCAAGAGGGGGGCATGCAAGTACGCTTGTGCGGGATCGGGTTCACAGGTAGTCCAAACCGGCTGGCAGACCACTACGGCGACGGCGAGCACACACATTCGGCCACACCTCCAAGCGAATCCATAATTAAACTGAAGATTTAGCTACTATTGCCCATCGCCCCCAGGAGTTCCCGCACGAAGATTAAATCAAGGGACGGACCCCCTATTTCCTCCAACGGCTCAGGTTTTCGGCAATGGCTGCGGGAAATAGGGGGTCCGTCCCTTGATTTCCGCAAGCACGCGCCTTACAACTCCCTCACGAAGATGTTGCGAAAATACACCTCGCCGCCGTGGTCCTGCAGCATGATGAGCCCTTCTTTGGGCAATTCCGCGTAGGGCGTGTCGAATTTGCCGATGGGCATGGTGAGTTGGCTCAGGTCGGCGTCGATCACCTTGATGCCGTTGAACACCACCTCGAGTTCGTCGCCCTCGAGGCGGATGCGGTAGGAGTTCCACTCCCCCACTGGCATGGAGGGGTTGAACATGGGCGTGATCACATCGTAGACCGAGCCGGCGCCGTGGTGGTGAGGGCGGTCGCCGTAGGAGTCGAGCACCTGAACCTCCATGCCGCGGCCGACGGGGTCATCGGGGTTGGAGCGCAGGAAGACGCCGGAGTTGGCGCGGCGGGTCACCTTGAAATCGATATGCAGCTCGAAATCACCGAATTCCTGGCCTTTGTACGCCACATAGCGGAGGGGAAGCGGCAGGAATCGGCCATGAATCGTCAATTCGCCGTTCTCGATGCTGAAGATTTCGTTTCGGCCCGTGAGTTCCTCCCAATGTCCTGCATGCTCCGGGCTGAGGAGATTCATCCAGCCGGCCCCTTCCGGCGGGGCCTGGGGAGGCAGCTCGGGCTGGCGTTGCGCGCCCCGGCAGGCGGATAACCCAATCATTGCCAGTATCATCCAAGCGGCGGTGATCGCCTTCAAACCCTTCGAACGCATATCTTCGTTCCCCCTCATGGCCAGTTCGAGGATGCCCCTCAGCGCAGCCGCACGCTGCGGTAAGTCTGCAGGGCCTCGAGACGCCTGTTGGCTTCTTCCACATTTCCAGATTCGTACAGAACCAGGGCCTCGTACCACTCCCGCCAGATGTTCGCGTTCGGGCCGTTGTCCAGGCCAGCCACCTCGATCAGGGCGTGCCTTAACTCGAGGTTCAACGCGGGCACACGGCCAATCAGGTCGATCAAGGCAGGCAGCACGCTCCGGTACTCCATATTCCTCAATGCCAGAATGGCCTGCTTTCGAACTTCCATGTTGCGCTCGGACTGGCCCAGGACCACCGCGTGCAGCGTGTCGATCGCCGTCTGATCGCCCTGGGTTGCCAAGGTATGCACCGCCTGCATCCGTACTTCGGGCAAGGGATGGCGCACCAGCTTGTGCTGCTCCTCCCCCGGTCCGGATTCCCCAAGCCTAAGCAGGGCCACCGAGGAGCGATACGCCAGTTCCGGGTGTTGCACCCACGCACGACGCGCCAGCACCGGGCCCGCGGGCACATAACGCAACAGACCGAGCGCGTGCGCCGCGATGGCCCCTTGGTCCCCCGTGATGTCGTCCCGCTCGAGATAGGCGGTCAAGGGTGGCCCCATGTCCGCCCCCCACTCGGGAATGTGCCGCCAGAACGATTCCCAAAACGCCTCCGGGCGCTGAATCTCCGATTCCCATACCCGCACAATCAGCGCGATGGGCGAGGCCTCGCCCAAGCGCCTTGCGGCCGTGATGCGGACCCGGGGAGATTCGTCGTAGAGGGCCTTGAGCAGGGTTTCGATGGTGAAAGCGGATTCCAGATCGTCGATGCCCTCCACCCCCCGAAGCCGCACGGCCGCGTCGGAGCTGGAGAGGAAGCCGGCGACGACGGGAGAGGCACTGCCCCGCCGAAGGCGCGGCACGGCATCGAAACCTTCCGCCTCGGTCACGAGTGGCGGCAGGACCTCCGACGATTCGAGGGTGCCGGGGTCGACAACATCCGAGGATGGGGTATCCGCCGCGGCAAAGAGGGCCGCAGCGACGAGGCAGATGGAAACCATGCTCGACATAGGGTATTTACTCCGCTCAGGACCTGATATTGCGCCTCGAGAGGATAGCCTGTCAAATAGTTTGGAAGTTCTGAAGCAAATTTTGGAGCGCGTTTTGAAACCTACCCCAATTGTTCCACAGTCACAACCCCTTGTAGCGCAATCAGTTTGCCCTACAATACCGGAGCCTGCACACGGAAATCCTTGACTTCCATCAACCACATTTGTATAATCGCCCTTCAGGCCGCGCTGCCTGCATCTGCCTGCATCGGGGAAACGCTGCAGGCATCTGAATCGGGGCGCGCACGCACACCATGCGCCTGAGCACTCTGGGCTCCACAACCGTTGGGACACAAACATGACCGAGACAGAGACTACCGAAGCTGCTTCCAAGCGTCGCGAACGGCTTGTAATGCCGAAAATCTCCGTGGCGCTTGATGTATTTGGTTCCGCCCCGGACCGCTTCAATCCTTCGGGGTATCGCGAAGAGACCAAGTTGCACGAGCGCTTGGCCTCAGCGGCGAAGGTGAAGGGCGTGAAAGGCGTGGAAATGTCGCAAAGCGATATTACCTCGGAATTGCCTGCCAAGGAAATCAAGCGAATCCTTCGGGAATACGGCCTTTCCTGCTCCGCAATCTCCTCCGACCCCGCGCGCGATGCCCGCTTCGCCTTGGCCGGCTTCGCCCATCAGCATAGCAAAACCCGCAATGCCGCCATTGATGACGGCCGCCGCGCGGTGGACACGGCCCGCATCCTCGGCGCCACGGAGTTGACGCTGCGCCTGTACAGCGATGGCTTCGACTACCCCTTCCATGTCGATTACGCCACGCATTGGAGCACCTTGATCTCGTCGATCAAGACCATCGCGAAATATGCCACGCCGGACATCAATGTCGCCGTCGCCTACAAGCCCCGTGAACCCCGCAAATTCCTCAGCGTGGGCTCCGTGGGTAAGGCCCTGTCCCTGTGCCAGGAAATCGCCATGAAGAATGTCGGTGTCTCGCTCGATTTCGGCCATGCCATGATGGCCGGCGAGAATCCCGCCGACTCGATCGCCTTCCTCGCCCGCTCCAACAAGCTGTTCCAGGTGTACTTCAGCGAGAATTACCGCCAGTGGGACGACGCCCTTATACCCGGCACCGTGCACCTCTGGGAGCTGATGGAGGCCCTGTTCTACCTCAAGTCCGTCAAGTACCGCGGTTTCATCACCATCAAGATGGATTCGCCCCGCACGGACCCCATCCACGCCTGCCAAGTGGCCGTCGGCAACATGAACATCATGTGGAAGAAGCTCGAGCGCATCGACGCCATCGAGCTGCGCAAGGCCCAGAAGACCCTCGACGCGATCGAGAGCCAGAAGCTCATCCGCCGCGCGATGCTGCAAGGCTAACCGCGCCGATGTGGCCGGTCTCCTGCGCGTCGGGCCGTAGCCTTGGCGAAGGACGAACCGAGCCACTCTTACGACCGCAAGGTCTCCAGAAATACCTCAACGGCCGGCCCCAGGGACACTCCCCCGGGGCCGGCCGTTTTCGTTCTCTTGCCCGGCCTCGCTTCGCGGGGCTCGACACGGATTGACACGGACCCGCACGGACGAACACTGACATCCCCCCCTCTCCCTTCCCTCTGGTTACCAAGTTGCACTTGATACCCCGCCTCTCTGCGACGCTGCGCGTCGCTAAACTGCGGCTTGTCAGTTCACCCCCTTTGCGATAAACTGCCCGCGAAGCACGGGACCGTAGGGGGAATCGAGCGTATGGCGCACGCCGTCACAGCCGGAATCGAGGCCAACATCCGCTCCCACACCCTCTCCCCCTGGGAGAGGGCCGGGGTGAGGGGACGCCTACGCGTAGGCCCGGCTCGCCCGCCTTCGCCAAAGCGCTTCAGCGCACGCGGGAGAACGAGTATCGTCGCTTGCCACGATGTGGCCGGTCTCCAGACCGAGCCACTCCGGCGACCGTCAGATCTCCCGGCTCGTGAGGACACTCGCCCTCCCGTGCGCACCCTCATAGTCCGCCCATACCTAAGCTCCAGCTTGGGTATGCACTTGGACGCGAAGCTCTGCTTCGCAACGCCGATGGGTCAAGCCGCAGGCCCGGCTTTGCGAAGCACAGCTTCGCGGAATGGGCGGGTTACCAAGTGCAACTTGGTAACCAGAGGGAACTAACGTACGATGCCTCACATATTTTTCCGCCTGCTTTGTGCGGCGTTCGTTTCAAGTGGTCTAACCGTTGGAATGGGACTCACTTGGTGGGAAACCGGCCATCGCGCTGCTGAGTCTTGGGCGTTTCCAATATTCCTCGCAGCAGTCCTTGGCATAGGTGGCGCGCTAGTTGGTCACCGCATCATTCACTATTCTCTCTTGAAGACAAGACGATTCTGGAGCAAACAGCCTGATGTAATCATCACATCGACCGTTGTGGGGTTGTCTATATTCGTAGTTGTTGCTGAGTCTTACGATCTTCTTGCCGCGATGTCATTTCTATTGGGATACACATTTGTTGCGATAAGCTACGGGCTTTCGCAAGAGCGATAACACGAGCATCGAACAGCGAGCGAATTGGGTCGGAACGGGAGAGCTTTCTCCATTTGTACAGAGATGGAAATCGCCTGTCACTCGCCCCTTTGAGGCTTGGGTCTACTTGGGTAAGCCGGTCTCCGGACCGAGCCACTCCCCCGACCGCAAAGTCTCCAAGAACACCCCAACGGCCGGCCCCAGGGACACTCCCCCGGGGCCGGCCGTTTTCGTTTTGGATTGCGGTCGATGTAACCCTATTTCTCGGTGTCACCAGCCGCTTCGGGCTGATAGACAATCCGCCGGATGCGGTGTTTGCAGATTCCTTTCGGCGCTTTCCACTGAATCACATCCCCCTCGTGGCTGCCCAGCAGGGCGATGCCGACCGGCGCGAGTATCGAGACCTTGCCGGTCACGGGGTCGCTGTCGGCGGGAAATGACAGGGTGTAGGTAAGCTCTTTTCCGCTGTCCGTCTCCTCGAGTTCGACCCTGCTGTTCATGGTGACGACATCGGCCGGCACCTTCTCCGGGGGTACGATGCGGGCCCGGCTGATCTCGTCGGCGAGCTGATTCACATAGAGAAGCTCCGGGTTGGACGGATCCGCCTCGGCATCGGTCAGTACCTGCTCGATTTTGCGCTCGAGGCGGTCCTTGTCGTATTCAGAGATGACGAGCTTTTTGGCGCACATGGTGGGCTCCTTTCAGTGCCATCGTTTGAGCCTTGCGCCTCCCAAGGGCGGCAGGCGCAGGAGATGGCTGGCGATTGCATGGGAATGGTGGGTTCGGACGGGCGACCTAGCGATAGGGACGAAATGGAGTGCAGGCGCCCGTACCGAAGGGTTCGGTACGGAACGCTCCAGAAAGGAATGTGCAGAGCTGCAACATGACTCGTGGTTTCCGTCTCGTGGTCGTAAGCTTCTCGCCGGGGACAATACAATCCCTCTTAGTAGATCGTGCTCCCATGCGTACGAATAGTCAAGTCGGCCGAATGGCACGGCTTCGCGCGAGGGGGGAATCACGAGGCGCCGGCCTTGCACCGCGGGCAAACTGCGCATAGAATCAGCATAGGGTGACGCAGTTATCACACCCAATCCCCCCGAACGCCCCATGAACCCGGCGGATATACAGGAGCTACCCATTAAACTCACGGGCAATACACAAGGACTCAAGGCATCCCCCCTTCGGCGTCTTGAACGCCTCGGCAACCGGCGCACACACGCGGAGACGATCGTCACGCCGGAGCTTGCGCGCGCGCTGACAGAAGTATCCTTGGAGATTCAGCGGCAGGTCGGTGTGCTCATCGACCGACGCGGCGACATCAAGGTGGTGCTGGTGGGCGATGCCCGCTCGGTGTTCATTCCAGATTTGAGCGCTTACCGGCGGGGCCACACACGCTTGTGCGGCCTTCGCCTTGTACACACCCATCTCGGGGGCGAATCGCTCACGGACGACGACCTCACCGACTTGGCGCTCCTTCGGCTGGATTTTGTCACGGCGATCGAAGTGTTGGACTCCGGTCTGCCGGGTGCGGTGTATTCCGCCCATCTCCTGCCGGACAATGCCGCCGAGGAGGCGTGGGAAGTCCTCAAACCCACCACGGTGCACCAGCTTGGCGATGATTTCCTTGAGCAGGTCGATGCGCTGGAAGACGAATTCGCCCGTACGCGTGCGCAGCGGCCGGCGGGCGACAACCGCGACCGCGCCATGCTGATTCATGTGAGCGAGGAAAAGGTCGCGGACCAGGACGACTCCCTCGCGGAGTTGGCCGAGTTGGCACGAAGCTCGGGCATTGAGGTGGTGCAGACCATCTGCCAGCGCCGCAAGGTGGACCCGAAGTTCGTCATCGGTAAGGGCAAGTTGAAGTCGGCCGTCATCAAGGCTATGCAGCTGGGCGTCGAGATGCTGGTATTTGACCTGACCTTGAGCCCGTCGCAGTTGAGCAACCTTGCCAATTTCACCGACCTCAAGGTGGTGGACCGCACGCAGGTCATATTGGATATCTTCGCACAACGGGCTGTCACGCGTGAGGGTAAGATTCAGGTTGAGCTGGCCCAACTGCGCTATATCCTCCCCAAACTCGGCATGAAACAGACCGAGTCCGCCTTCTCGCGCCTCACCGGCGGTATCGGTTCGCGTGGTCCCGGTGAAACGAAGCTCGAGATCGACCGCCGCCGCGTGACGGACCGCATCAACCAACTTGAGCGCGAGGTCAAGAAGCTGGGCGGACGCCGCCGCCTTCGCCGCGGGATGCGCTCACGCCGCGAGCTGCCGGTGGTCTCGATTGTGGGCTACACGAACGCGGGCAAGTCGACCCTGCTGAATCAGATCACCCAGAGCGATGTGGTCGCGCAGGATGTGCTGTTTGCCACGCTGAACCCCGTGTCACGGCGCCTTCGGTTTCCGCACGACCGCGAGATCATCATCACCGACACCGTGGGGTTCATCCGCAGCCTGCCCAAGGAGTTGATGGCCGCCTTCCGCACGACGCTGGAAGAGTTGAACGAGGCCGATGTGCTCCTCCATGTGTTGAACGCCGCCAGCCCGCAAGTCGAGGAGCAATTCACCACGACGATGGAGGTGATCCACGAGTTGGGCCTGTCCGAGACGCCCTGCATCCTCGCCTTGAACAAAGCCGACCAGGCCGACCCGGAAATCCTCGCGGGCTTGCAGGAACGCTACGGCGGCCTTCCCACTTGCGCTCTCGATCGTCCCAGCCTGCGCCCCCTGCTCGACGAAATGGAGCGCGTCTTGTTCAGCGAGGCCGTGCTGAGCCGGTAAACTCACTCGATGTGGCCGGTCTCCCGACCGAGCCACACTCCGGGAGCAAAAGCCCATGTCCTCACACCCCGCCAACCTGCCCGAGCCACCGTACTACGCGGTCATCTTCTCATCCCGCCGCAACGGGCTGGACGCCGAGGGCTACAAGGCCATGTCCGACGAGATGGAAGCGCTCGGCGCGGAGATGCCCGGCTTTCTCGGTATCGAATCCGTCCGGGATGCCGATGGCAACGGGATCACGGTGTCCTACTGGCGCGATCTCGAGTCCATCCGAGAATGGGGACGCCACCCCGCCCACCTCGAGGCGCAGCGCATCGGCCGTGAGCAATGGTACGACACCTACGAAGTCCGCACCGCCCGCGTCGAGCGAGCATCGGGCTTGGGCTGATTTTCCCCAAGCGCCGGGTAAGGGTTGCACGAAGGAACTGGTATATCCGCCAATGTGACCGGTCTCCAGAAATCTCGATGTGGCCGGTCTCCTGACCGAGCCACTCCGGCGACCGTAAGGTCTCCACAACCCCCGGTAGTGCGTCGACACCGTTCGGAGACCTTCGGTCGAAAGCGTGGCGCGGTCAGGAGACCACGCCACATCAGAGTTTCTCTCATTCCCAAGCTCCAGCCTCCTCTCTCGTTCCGAAGCTCCAGCTTGGGAATGCCAGTCCCCGCGAAGCTCCAGCTTCGTAATCCCTCTTGCTTGATACGCCCCCTTGCGCACGCTAGTATCGGCGCTCACCGCGAATGCCGGGCAGGCTTTGCGAATCGCGCGCGGGGAGAGGGAGCCGGATGAACGACGAACAACTCGCACGACCGATTACGCTGCTGGGGGGCGTGGCAATCATCGTGGGCGCGGTGATTGGTATCGGTATTTTTGTGCAGGTCGCCCCGATAACTGCGCAGGCCGGGTCGGGCACATGGTTGGCCGTGACGATCGCCATCATCGTGTCGTTGATTGGGGTCGTGCCGCTGATACAGATTGCCAGTGCGCTTCCACGCGCTGGCGGCGGGTACATCTACGGCAGCCGACTGCTGTCGCCGGTATGGGGCGCGCTGACTTCCTTCTGGGCCATTCTAGGGGGGGCATCGTCCACAGCCGTGGTGGCGTGGGGCATGGCTTTCTTTACCGCTCCGCTTCTGCCCTTTGAGGTACCTCTGAACCTAGTCGCAGTCGCGTGGCCCCTCGCCTTCTGGGTGCTGTATCTCTTCGGCCTGAAGCTGGCCATGTGGGTGCAGATCATCATGGCCGCGCACATGATTCTCGGCCTTCTGTTCTACATCGGCTTTGTATCCGCGCAAGTCCCGATCGATTTCTCCATTGAATTGACCCAAGGGATGGGCGGCTTCCTTGTTGGCTGCATCCTGTGCTACTCGGTGTGCATGGGGTTTCAGGTGGTGGCCGAGCTGGGCGAAGAAATGAAGAACGCCCAGCGCAATATCCCTATCTCGCTGCTCATTGGTGGCATCGTTGTGTGGCTGTTGTACGGCGCCACGACCCTCCTGTTCGTGCAGACGGTGCCGCTGGACCCGGACGCGCTGCGCGCCATGGATCGCCCGCTCGTGAACAGTGCCCAGGGACTCATGCCGCCGTATCTGATTACCTTCATGTGGCTCGGCGGCATCTCAGCAGGGCTGACCTCGTTCAACGCCAGCGCCATCGCCTTGCCGCGCGAAATCCTGGCCATGGCACGCGATCGCGTGCTGCCGGGCTACTTGGCGCACCTGGGTGAAAACACACACTCACCCTTGAGGGCCGTGAGCGCGTTTTTCGTGGTTGCCCTTTCGCTGACCTTCTTTGGCGAGCAAATCGCCGCGCTGCTGGGCGTTGCATCGGTGCTCGACCTCTTTGGCGTGATGGCGGGCACGGGCATCCTGATGCTGACCATCATTATTTCGGTCGCGGCCTTGCGCCTGCCCACCGTCATGCGCGAGCGCTATGAGTCCGCCTTTTTCCGCCTTCCGATCCCCGTGCTCTACGCCACCGTGGCGCTTTCGATTCTGTCCGCGGGCGGATTCGTATTTGTCGTCGTGAGCGAGTTGCCCACGGTGATGGCCGTCTATGGTGTGTACACCGTTGGGATTCTCATCTACTACTTCCTGCGCGTGCGCTGGTTGAAGGCAAACGGGGTCGACTGGGGCGAAGTACAGGCCCGCATCCCCGGGTTTGACGAGGAGAGGTAGCGCGGGGAAATCCCCCTCGGTCCCCCTTTCTCAAAGGGGGAAGAATGCGGGCGACTCCAAGTATGGAGCGCGTCTGGAAATCGTCGAATTCATGTGATTCTTGGGCATTTCGCCGTTGCTTCTGCCCGTAATAAAGCGTACAAATCCCCCCTTTGAAAAAGGGGGGTAGGGGGGATTTCCTCCGGGGTGCTCGCATTCCTTACGGCAAACTCCCCAACGCCTCTTCGATCATGGCGACTTGGAGGGCGGATTGCGTGGCGAACGAGACGGCTTCGATGGCGAAGTCGCGGGTAAAGGCGTCCAAGTCATCGGGATCGTTCACGCCTTCGTTTCGCAGGACCTTGAAGCGGTCGATGACTTCCCAGTAGATGGACTGCTCGAGCGAAGGGCTGCGCTTGCCGATGCGGAAAAGGGGCAGCTCGCTCACCATGCACAGCGGATCGCCCCCGAGGGACTGCACGAACTCCATGGAGGACGGCCGGAATCGGGCGGCCATGTCGGGGGCGTCTTCGAAGAAGGTCTTCATGGCGGTGCTGGTCGGCGTGGTGCAGAAGCCGGGGGCAATGCGATTAAACCCCTTGTCGCCTCCGCGGTCGATATCGTGCAGCGGAAAACCATGCGTACCGGTGCGCTCGAAAAGGGACAGGCGAAGGGATTCCGTGCGCTCCACCCACTCGCGGCAAATGAGGAACCATGCCCCCTCGGCGAAGCCCATACCGTGCAGGGAAAAATGCGCGACGAATGGCCCGTACTCCTCCAGAAAGCGCATCGCGGCGAGATTCTCCGGTCGACCGTCTTCGCCAAAGCCGAATTCGATGTCCTCGCCCGGCGGTTCGCGCACGGTACCTGCCGCGTAGCGCGCGAGGTCCGGCGGGTCAGAAAACCAGCTGCGGTTGTCATCGGCCCCATCGGGGTTTATCTGGGGGATGACGACGAAGGTGAAGCGCTCCAGCAACGGTGAATCGCTCAGTATTTCGGAGAGCGCCTGGGCCGTCGCGGGGCCAGTGGGCTCATCCGCATGGGAGCCTGCCACGATGGACACCCGCTGCCGGCCGCTACCGAAGGTGATGCCGAAAAGGTCCTGACCGCGGCGGGATTGGCCAATGACCTCGACGCTGGCCAGGGGAAGGGAACCCAAGTGGGCTCGCAGCGCCTCGTTATCGCGAAAGACGAGGGGTGCGGCCGGACACATCGCTCACAACCCCCGAACCAGGGGGTCTTCCACCGATTCCTCGCGAATAGGGAGGATGATGGTGAAGGTGCTGCCCTCGCCCGGAACCGAGTCGAGCTGAATCCGTCCGCCATGGTCCTGCATGATGCCGTAGGAGACGCTCAGGCCCAGTCCGGGCCCTGCGCCCGGCTCGCGGGTGGTGAAGAAGGGATCGAAAATGCGTGTCTGCAAATCGCTGCTGATTCCCTGCCCGCTGTCTTCAAACGCGGCGTGAATGAAGCCATCCTGAACGAAAGTGCGCACCCTCAAACGCTTGTCAGCCTTCTCTGAATCAACGAGCGCTTGGTGGGCATTGTTGATGATGTGCAGGCACACGGTCTGGAGCGCGTTGACATCGATGAGCGTCGGGGGAAGGTCCTCCGCCAAGTCCACATCGAGCGTCACGCCGTCCACGCGCATCTGGTACTCCTGCAGCGTCAGGACATTCTGGACGACCCGGTTCACATCGTGGAGGGACTTCCTTGTCTCGTGGCGCTGCGCGAAGGTCAGCAGGTTCTGCACGATGCGCTGTGCCCGGCGCGCCTCCATGGCGATGTGGTCCACGCGCGTGCGAATCGACGGAGGGATATCGCTGGCGAGGAGCAGTTGCGTGTAACCGACGATACCCGTCAGCGGGTTGTTGAGTTCATGCGACACACCGGCGACAGTCGTCCCAAGTGCTTGCAGCTTCTGCGCCTGCACAATGGCGAGATTGCGCCCGGTCTCGTTCTCGATATCTCGCAGAAGCACGATGACGCCGGATTTCGGGCCGTCCAGCGGCACCACGGTCATGTCGAAGCGGACATCCACGCCGAATTTCGTGCTCCCGTGATACTCCGACCGCCATTCTTCCCCGGTTTCGACAACCTTTGCGAGGTTGTCCCGCAGGCCGAGATCGGCGCTCGCAATAACCTCATGGATCGGTAGATCGATCATGTCCTCACGGGAGGCCGCCCCAATTCCGACGGTCGCAATGGGATTCGCTGCGCAAATCACGAGGTCGCCATCCGTCACGACCACCCCAATGGGGAGAGCCTCAATCACCCGCCGCTCCAAGTCCGCCATGGCTTCCAGGCGATGCTCGAGCTGACGGCTGAGGTGGCAGTCGTGGGCGCAGACCAGCACAAAGTTCTCCCGCTCGCCCGGGGCTACTTCCAACGGGAGGTGCTGAAGCCGGAACTCCAGCGGGATGCGCCGGCCGTGTCGATTCACGATGTCGAGGGTGAAGGGCGATTGATCGCCCGGGCCGAGGGTTGCCAGGCGGTCGGCGACCAACTCCCCGAACTCGGGGGGCAGAAAGTCGTGAATGCTCATCGGGGCGAGCAACTCGTCCCTGGTGTAGCCGGTGACTTGGGTGCAACGCTCGTTCGCGTACTGGATCAGGCCCGCCTCGTCGTGGACATATACCATCTCCACGACATTGTTCAGGACGGCCGCTAGGCAGCGGTGGAGTTGGTCGTGCTCGGTGGTCTCGGCCTCATCCGGGCGCTCCCAGTGGGAGAATATGGTGCGGCGCGTTGACTGAGGCGTCGCTCGAAGCTCGCGGAAACGATCCCGCACGCCTGCGGCGTATTGCCGGGTGTCGTGTGACTCGTCCTTCTGATAGAGGCAATCCAGGCAGCCCATCTCGATCGCGCGCATCAGCGAGTCCTGCTTTCCGTCATGGACGGAGGTACCCGTGATGGCGGCGTCAATGCCTTCGCCCTTGTCGGAGGCGTCGGCCACGGCCAGCACGACGGCCTCGGCAAGGCTCAGCTGGTCGGCACAATCGCAAGAATCGACTGCGCCTGCCGCTATTGCCCCGCTATGTTCCCGCAACCATTCACTATGCGTACTCATATATGGCTTGGTCCCAACCTCCTCGCCTCATTATCACCACATCACGCATGGCAGGCAAATTATCAATACACCTCAGGTACGAATCCGGGGGCTGCTCCTGTTGCCTCAAGTAGAAATCTTCCCGAAATAGAATTCGTTGCCTCACGAAGGAATCTTTCCGAAAGGGCGGGGAT